>Ga0187886_1000181_pt1 | contig 88253 bp, 97 predicted proteins | sample June2016WEW_20_1_FD_133001 | JGI IMG/M metagenome (GOLD analysis project Ga0187886, IMG submission 133001) | Peatland microbial communities from SPRUCE experiment site at the Marcell Experimental Forest, Minnesota, USA - June2016WEW_20_150 | ecosystem: Environmental > Terrestrial > Soil >... | reverse complement strand
GACTGAGGACGCAGTATCGCGCCGCCGAGCGCGTTCAGACGGTGGCGTGCATCGTTTCCAGGCGAGTTCCCTTCACTGTGCTCTCCGGGCTCGCACGGTCGGCGACCCGCCAGAGACGCGAGAGGCGCTGGGTTCGAACCCGCCTGGTTCCCCGTAAAGATCGTTTCAGAGTGATTCACAGTCCGAGCGCGCCCGGCAGCTCGCCGAGTCCGCTCAGGCGGCCCGGGTAGTCCGGATAGACACCACTGCGATCGACGAGGAAGGCCCTCATACCGAGAGCGAGCGCGCCGACGATGTCGTCCTCGAGCGAATCGCCGACCATAGCCGCCGACACCGGCTCAACGCCTAGCTCGGCGAGCACCGCGCTGAAGATCGAGGGATCGGGCTTGGACTTCCCGTGCTCGCGGGCGCCGATCGCAGCGTCGATGTCGAGGCGGTGGTGGCTGACGAAGGCGGGCAGATCGCGGGCGGTGTTCGATACCAGCCCCAGCCTGAGACCGTGACTGCGGAGCTCGGCGAGCGTCGGCAGCACGTCGTCGTAGAGCTCGAAGTGCTCGGCGCGTTCCCAGGCGAGCACCATCGTCTCGGCGAGCGCGCGCACACCGTCCCCATCGCCACCCATGCCGCGGATGATCTGTTCACTGAAGGAGATCCAGAGCTCGTCGTCGTGGACGAGCTCTGGACGGCGCTTCAGCTCCGCCAGCGCCGCCCTCCGCGTCGGCTCGAACAGGTTCGGATCGAGCTCCAGACCGAACTCGAGCCCCCGCTCGGCGTAGGCATCGGGCCGTAGCTCCGGTCCCGGCCGGCAGATCGTGAAGTCGACGTCGAAGAGAACCGCCTCGACGCTCATGGGCTGACCCCCGGCCCATGAGCGTGGGGAAGGGGCAAAGGGGAAACCGGGAGGTTTCCCCTAACTCGATCCTCGGCCAACGCGGCGACATGTGCGGCGCGTGGGCCGAGGCGTGCGTAGAAAAAGAAGGGAGCACACGAGGGAAACATGGTTGCCCTCGTGGGAGCGAGCCGGAGGCACGCGACGCTCAAGTCGGCTCGAAACGTCGGTAGATATCCGGCCGGCGCTGAGCGAGAGCCGGCAGCCGTGAGCGGATCTCCCCGATACGCGAGCGCTCCAACTCGGCCAGGATTACGGTCTCGCAGTCGGGCGCCTGGGCCAGGACCGTGCCCCAGGGATCGACAACGAGCGAGCGCCCGTAGCTCGGCCGGCCCGCCGTCGGCTCACCGATCTGGCCGGGCGCGACGACGTAGAGCGCGTTCTCGATCGCTCGCGCCCGCAGCAGCACCTGCCAGTGATCCATGCCCGTGCGCTGGGTGAAGTTGGCCGGCACGGTCACCAGCTCGGCGTCCGCCAGCGCGAGCAGCCGGAAGAGCTCGGGGAAGCGCAGGTCGTAGCAGACGGTCAAACCGATCTTCCAGCCGCCGGCCTCGACCACGACGACCTCGTCGCCGGGCTCCTCGGCCTCCGACTCGCGGTACACGTGACCGCCTACCTCGACGTCGAAGAGGTGGATCTTCCGGTAGCGGGCGACGAGCTCGCCCCTGGCATCGAAGACCAGGCTCGTGTTCGAAAGCTTCTCGCGGCCGTCGCGCCTTTCCGCGATCGAGCCGCCGACGAGCACAATCCCGTACGTTTTCGCCCAGGCGGACATGGCGCCAACCGACTCGCCCTGCTCAAGCGTCTCGGCACCGGCGTGCAGAGCCTCGGGGTCGCCGACGAGGTTCCACTTTTCAGGTAAGGCGACCAGCTGCGCTCCTAGCGTCGTCGCCCGGGCGACGAGACGCGCGGCCTTCTCCAGATTGGCAGCCTTGTCGGAGCCCGCAGTGAGCTGAACACAGGCGACGCGAAGCGAGTCGGACACCTCTGCAGGATAGCCCCAGGCGAGAAGAGAAAAGGGCGCCCGCCAAACGGCGCACGCCCCTTCATCGGGGTGCCCAGATTTGAACTGGGGACCTCTCCGACCCGAACGGAGCGCGCTACCAGGCTGCGCCACACCCCGAGCAGTCCCATACGTTAGCGGCTTCGACACAGGCTCGACACAAAGCGTGTGCGTTTTGCGCGATTTCGCCGGCTACGTTGCCTTTGCTGACAACGAGAGGAGGAGATCGTGAACTGCGTGACCCTGGTAGGAAACCTGGCGAGCGACGTGGAGATGAAGGAGTTGGCGGAGGAGCGTAAGCTGGCCAGCTTCCTGCTCGCCGTCGACCGCGAGTCCGCCGACGGCGGCGCCGACTTCATCCGGGTCGTCTGCTGGAACCGGCAGGCCGAGACCTGCGCGGAATACCTCGCCCGTGGCGACCAGGTGGCGATCGACGGACGCCTGCGCAGCCGCTCCTGGCAGGACCCCGACGGCAAGCGCCGCAACGCGGTCGAAGTCGTCGCCAGCCGGGTGCAGTTCCTTTCCAAGCCGAAGCACAAGGAAGCAGGTCAGGCGCAGACCAAGGAGGCGGTGGCGGTAGCTTCATAGCGCCTATCCCGTTAGGGATGCAGTCGCTTAGAATCGCTTGCGTGGCCGAACGTGACGCGATCGTCGCCTTCGCAAGCGAGCTGCTCGAGGTAGACCGCTTCCGCGACTACGGACCGGTCGGGCTCCAGGTCGAAGGAACGAGCGAGGTCGAGAAGATCGTCTGCTCCGTCTCGGCCTCGCTCGAGCTGTTCGAGCTGGCCGCCGAGCGCGGCGCCCAGATGGTGCTCGTCCACCACGGACTGTTCTGGACGAGCGAGCAGCTCGTGATCGACCGGCGCCAGAAAGGGCGACTGAAGGCTCTCTTCGACGCTGATCTTTCGCTCGTTGCCTATCATCTCGCCCTCGACGCCCATCCCGAGATCGGCAACTCGGTTCTGCTCGCCCGCGAGCTCGGGGTCGAGCCCGAGCGAACGTTCGAAGAGACCGGGATCGGCGGCCGGTTGAAGGAGCCCCGGCCGAGCGAAGAGATCGTCTCGCTCGTGCGGGAGAAACTCGGCCGCGAGCCACTCGCCTTCAGGTACGGCCCCGAGCCGGTGCGAACGGTCGCAATCGTCACCGGCGGCGGCGGCCCGAGCCTGCTCCAGGCGGCTCGAGAGGGCTACGACCTCTTCCTCACCGGCGAGCCCAAGGAGCCGAGCCTTCACGCCGCCCGCGAGCTTGGTATCCACTTCCTGGCCGCGGGTCACTACGCCACCGAGAAGCTCGGCGTTCAGGCTCTGGCGACCAGGATCGGCGAGCACTTCGGCATCGATTGGGAGTTCGTCGAGCTCCCGAATCCGGTCTAGAGACGGCGGTTCCGATCGGGCCGGCGCCAGTCGTTGCCGACGTCGCCCGAGAGTTCTATGCTGCACATGTAATGAGTGTCTTGGCAGGGCGGTGCGCTTGATGGCCGCCACACACAATCTGCGGAGGAACTGATCGGCCCGCCTGGTGCGTTTGCACAGGGCGGGTCTTTATTTACCGGAAAGGAGCGAGATGGCAAACCACCTGACGCCCGAGGAGATCGCCAAGGAGCTTGGGATCGATCGCGACGAGGTGATCCGCGTCTGCATGCAGGAAGGCGTGCCGATCTACCACGGCAAGATCGACAAGTACCTGTTCCAGGCGCAGCTCGCGGCGCTGGGCGCATCGGCGTCCCGTCGGTAGTAGCCAACTCGTCTCACGAGCGGGCGGATAGCCCTGCTCGACCGTGCCCGAACGTACGCGCGATCAGTGGCGCAGGCGCATAGACGCCGCGCTTTCCCTCTGCTGCAAGCCCGGGACTAGGTCCCGTAGCGACGGGCGGCAGTAAGGCCGCCGCCGTATCCGCCCAGGCTCGAGACCTGAACGACCGTGCCGGTGTGCGGCGCGTGGATGAACTGCCCGCCGCCGATGTAGATGCCGACGTGGCCGCCGCCGTAGAAGAAGACGAGGTCGCCCGGCTCGAGTTCGTCGTAGGACACCGGAACTCCGCCGGCCATCAGGTCGTAACTGTAGTGAGGGAGGCTTATATTAACCTGGGCGAAGGCCCAGACCACGAGCCCCGAGCAGTCGAAATAGTCCGGGCCCGCGGCGCCCCAAACGTACGGGCTGCCCAGCCTCGTCATCGCGGCCTGTACGACCGTGGTGCCAACCGAAGAGGAGGGAACCGGGCCGCTCGGCCGGGTGTAAACAGGGTTTGTGTGGTAGGTGGCAATCGTTTGGCGCGCACGCGCGGCCGCGATTTCCGCCTGGCGCTGCTGCTCGGCGAGCAGCGAGGCGATCTCGTGTTTCACTTTCTTGACGTAGGCCTGGCGTTCGGCCTTTTTCGCCTCGAGCGCGTTTTTCTCGGCCGTGACCTGGGACAAGAGCACTTTCTGCCTGGCTTGTATCTTCTCGAGCGCCGCCGCTTGAGCAGCAACCCGTTTTCCGAAAACCGTGACCTGCTTCACAACTTGAGCGTCGTGATCGGAGATGCGCTGGGCCGCCTCTACCCGATCGATCATGTCCTGGAGGCTCGTTGCCTGGAAGAGGATGGCAACCGTCGAGTCGCTCGCATCGCCCTGCTCCATGTAGACGGAAATGACGCGCCGGGCGAGAGCGTGACGAGCAGTACCGAGGCTCTTGCGCGCCATTCCGAGGGTGACTCGCGTGCTGTTCAGCTTCCCGGTGGTCTGTTGCAGATGGTAGAACGCGCCCTGCCACCTGTTTCCGACCTGCTCGAGCTGCATATCCATCTGATTGATCTGATCCATCGCCCGCTGCGCTTCGGCGCGCTTGGAGGTGACGGATGGATCGGCTCCCGCGCTTCCGGCCAACACAAGAAGACCGGCTATCGCCGGTACCGCGACGAGGAGTACTACGAGCTGTCGTTTTCGAAAGCCGTTCACGGGCTGCTCACAGACAGCGAGAACCGGACAGGCCGGCCCCTCACAAGTCTCGGACCCTAGCAAGGCCCCCGGATACCCGCAACCGGGAAGCGTGAGCACGAACCGCGACGAAGGGCCTATCCCGTTAGGGTTGCGCGGTTGAAGAGGTCGAGCCGTGGATGCCAGGGGTCGGACGGGCCGTGAAGGCGCACTAGTAGTGCGTCGAACGGTCTGGGCGGGCACTGGCGCCGCGGGGCGGCCGCTTCGGGCGTGTAGGCCTGGCGGGGTAGGCCCTAAACCACCGTCCACGCGACTGTGCTACGGTCCGCGCTTCGTGCGAGCACGCGGACAGATGCTGCGAGCGATTACGCTCGCTTCCTGCGCGGCGGCACTGGTCGGTATCGCTTTACCGACCGCCGTGACAGGCGCACCGAGCGATAAGAGCGCCGCGTCCCTACGTGCCCATCGAGCCCAGCTCGAACAGCGCTCTCACAACGCGTTACTGGAGCTCTACTCGATCGAGACCCAGCTCGAGCGCGCACGGACTCAGATCGCGGCTCTCGACCAGGAAAAAGCCCGGCTCGAGCGCGAAAGCGCGTCCCTACGCGTCAGTCTGAAGCTTGCGCACAGAACGATCGCCGCCACTCGGCGAACCCTGGCCGATCGCGCGCGCGCGCTCTACGAATCCGGTGAGGTGAACGACCCGATTGCGATCTTGCTCGGCGCCGAATCGATCGACGATGCCGTCACCCGGCTCGAGGGCCTGGAGCAGATCACAAACCAGCAGAATGCGATCCTGCACCAGTCGCAGGAAACCCAGTCCAAGCTGTTGCGGCTGAAGGCCAACCTCGAACGGCGGCAAGCATCGCTCGACCGGCTACGTTACCGGGCACAAGCCAGCACCCGAAGCCTCGAAGCCGCGCGATCGACCAAGGCAAGCACCATCCACCGGCTCACGAGCGAGCGAGCGCTGACCGGCCGACAGCTGGCTGACCTCTCGGCGCAGGCAACCAGGGCCGCCACGACCTCGATCAAGAAGGAGAGCGGCTCGAAGCCAAGCACGAGTACGAGTCCGACCACCGTCACCACTCCGGCGCCGAGCACCACCCCGACGAGCGGAGGACGGCAGCTGACCGTCTCCTCTACCTGTTACTGCCTGAGAGGTACGACTGCCAGCGGCTTGCCGGTCGGGCCCGGGATCATCGCCACCGACCCGACCGTGATTCCGCTCGGGACACGCGTTTTCGTTCCCGGTTATGGAAAGGCCGTCGCCGCCGATACGGGGTCGGCCGTCAAGGGCAACACGATCGATCTTTGGGTTGCGAGCTGTGCGCAGGCACGTGCCTACGGCCGGCGCCCCGTCACGATCACTGTCTATTAACCGGAATCGCGCCGACGACCCGCGTATCCTCCGACGACGGATGAAGAACTTCAGCCCATGGGGACTCGCGGCGGCGCTTTCCCGGCTCGTCGTTTTTACGACCGTCTTCACGCTGACTCTGGCCTTCTGCAGTAGCTCGGTCGTCACCGAGGCGCCCGGGGCGTTACCGAAGGCGGCGCTCGAGAGCGCTCCGGCGCAACCGCTGCTCGTACGCCGACTCGACTCGGCGCTCGCCGGTGCCAGTGTCCCGGCGTTCCGGCGCGGAGCCGTCGTCGTCGATCTCACCAGCGGAGAGACGCTCTTCTCCCGCAATGCGCACGCCGGGCTAGCGCCGGCCTCGAACGAGAAGCTGCCGGTCACCTTCGCCGCCCTCACGCTGCTCGGGCCGGAATACCAGATCGCAACGGAGGCGCTGGGCGAGGGCGAGCAGAACGGAACGGAATGGGTCGGCGACATCGTGCTCAAGGGGTACGGCGATCCCCATCTCTCCACGGCCGACCTGAAGACTCTTGCGCTCCGTCTGCGCGCCCAGGGGATTCGCTCGATCTCCGGCGATCTGCTCGGCGATGAAAGCTACTTCGATCGCCGGCGCACGGCTCCGGGCTGGAAGAGTTCCTTCCTGATCAACGAGTGTGCCCCGCTCTCGGCGCTCTCGGTCGATCGCGGCCGCAACACGAGCGCGTCCCCGCCCCTGATAGCCGCCCGCGCCTTTGCCGCGGCTCTCGAATCCGCCGGCGTGAGCCTGGAGGGGAGAGTTAGCCTCGGAATCGCAACGGTCGATGCGTCCACGCTGGCCACGATCGACTCGCCGCCGCTCTGGAAGCTCATCCGCTTCATGGACCAGGAGAGCGACAACTACACCGCCGAGCTCCTGCTCAAGCAGATCGGCGCCTACGGCAACGAACGCGGAACGACCGCGAACGGCGCCGCCGACGTGATAAGCGCGCTCGGCGACGCCGGTATCCCGCTCGCCCGGGTGAGGATCGTGGACGGCTCCGGGCTCTCGCTGCTCAACCGGCTCACACCGGCAGCTCTGGCCGAGCTGCTCACAGTCGTCTGGAGCGACCCGAGCCTGCGCCGGCCGTTCGTGAGCTCCCTCGCCATCGCGGGGCGTAACGGCACTCTCGAACACAGGCTGCGCCAACGACCCGCGCTCGGTAACGTCCGGGCCAAGACCGGGACTACGAACGGCGCCTCGGCGCTCTCGGGCTACGTTCGCGACCACTACGCCTTCGTCATCCTGCAGAACGGGAATCCCGTCTCGAGCACCCTGACGCGCGCGGCGCAGGACAGGTTCGTCACCCTACTCGCCGCTCAGTAGCTCCTCGAGGCCCCGCTCGTCGAGGATAGTGACGCCGAGACGCGTGGCCTTCTCGAGCTTGGAGCCCGGGCTCTCGCCGACGATCACGGCGGTGGTCTTGGCCGAGACCGAGTCGGTGACCCTGGCGCCGAGCTCCTCGAGACCCGCCTGCGCCTGGGCGCGGCTGAAGCGCTCGAGCGTGCCGGTGATGACGTAGACGCGCCCCGACAACCGCCCCTCGGCCGGCCGCTCCTCCTCGGCCAGCTCGAGCCGGAGTCCCAGCTCACCGAGTTCGGCGACGAGCTGGGAGTTCTCCTCGTCGGCGAACCAGTCGACGACCGCCTCGGCCACGATCGGGCCGATTCCCTCGACCTCCTGGATCTCCTCCTGCGTCGCGGCGGCCAACCTCTCTACCGAACCGAGGTGGTAGGCGAGCGACTGCGCGGTGACGAAGCCGACGTGCGGGATGTTGAGCCCGAAAAGAACGCGGAAGAAGGGTTGCCGCTTGGAGAACTCGATCGCCTCGATCGCCCGCTGCGCCGAGATCTCGCCGTAGCCCTCGAGCTCGGTCAGCTGCTCGACTCGCAGTCGGTAGAGATCGGGCATCGAGCGCAGGAGCCCGGCGCCCCAGAGCTTGCGCACGAACTGCTCGCCCACGCCTTCGATATCCATCGCCGCCTGCACCCAGTGAATGAGCGTCTCGAGGCCGCGCGAGGGGCAAGCACGGTTGGGGCAGCGGTGCATCGCCTCGCCCTCGGGCTTGACGATCTCGGCACCGCAGAGCGGGCAGTGTGTGGGCATCCGGAAAGGCTCGGCTCCCTCCGGATGCGGAAGAACCGGCCCGACCACCTGCGGGATGACGTCGCCGGCCCGCTGCACGATCACCGTATCGCCCTCACGGATGTCCTTACGGTTGATGTCATCCTCGTTGTGCAGCGTCGCCGTCGAGATCGTCACGCCTCCCACCTCGACCGGCTCCAGCTCGGCCCAGGGGTTGAGAGCGCCGGTACGGCCGACACGCACGCATATCCTCCGCAACGTGGTCGGCGCGGTGGTCGGCGCCCACTTAAATGCCCGCGCCCAGCGTGGCCGCTGGTGCAGCGCTCCCAGCGCGGCCTGTTGAGCGAGAGAATCGACCTTGACGACCAGCCCGTCGATCTCGTAGTCGAGCTCGGCGCGGCGCCGCTCCCACTCCTCACAGGCCTGGAGTACGGATTCGATCGAGTCGTGGCGCTCAGCGCCCGGATTGGTGCGAAAGCCGTGCTCGCGCAACCAGACGAGCGCCTGGGAGTGCGTCTCGAACTCGAGTCTCTCGACCGCGCCGATGCCATAGACCCAGATCGCCAGCGACCGTGAAGCGGTGATGCGCGGATCGAGCTGGCGCAGCGAACCGGCGGCGGCGTTGCGCGGATTAGGAGAGGGTTTTCGGCCTTGGGCGACGATCTGCTCGTTCAGTCTGCGGAATCCCTCCAGCGGCAGGTAGATCTCGCCTCTCACCTCGACGAGCGGCGGAGGCTCCTCGCCCGGCGCCAGTCGCATCGTCAGCGGGATGGAGCGGATCGTGCGCAGATTCCGCGTCACGTCCTCGCCCTCCTCACCGTCGCCGCGCGTGGCCCCGCGCACGAAGGCGCCGTCCTCGTACACGAGCGATATCGCCGAGCCGTCGATCTTCGGCTCGGTCACGAACACGATTGGCTCGTCGGAATCGAGCCGGCGGCGCACGTCCTCGGCCCACTTGAGCATCTCCTCGCGCGTCGTCGCCTTGTCGAGCGAGCCCATCGTCTGCAAATGCCGCAGCTTCTGGAAGCGCTCCGACGGCGCCGCGCCGATGCGCTGAGTCGGCGAGTCGGGGCTGGCGAGCTCGGGGTGAGCTTCCTCGAGCGCGCGCAGCTCGTCGAAGAGGCGATCGTACTCGGCGTCCGAGACCTCGGGATCGTCGAGTACGTAGTAGCGGTAGTTGTGGTGCTCGACGAGCGCCCGTATCTCGCGGACGCGCTCTTTCGCGGTCTTAGCGGTCATCCCCAGGAAATCTAGCTCCGAGCTAGGCGGGAGAAACCTCTAGCGCGTCGATCAGCTCGGCAGTCGTCGAGACGATCGTGTCCGGTCCGGCCAGACGTAGACGTTTCTGGTCGTGAATGCCGCCCCAGGTGACCGCGATCGAGCGTAGGCCCGCAGCCCGCGCCGCCTCGACGTCGAAGGGGGAGTCACCAACGTAGGCTCCGTCGTCCGGCTTCGCCCCCAACTTATCCAGCGCGAGCAAGAGCGGTGCCGGATCGGGCTTGTGGCGCTCGGTGTCGTCGGCGCTGACGACAACGTCGAAGAGGCCCTCGAGCTGAGGTAGATAGCGGAAGGCGATCTCGACGGTGGAACGGCGTTTCGCGGTCGCGAGACCGATCCGCACGTCCTTCGCGCGAAGCGCGAGCAGCAGCTCGTGCATGCCCGGGCAGAACTCGAGCCCGGCGTGCCTGGGCTCGTTGTAGGCGCGGTAGGCCTCGACCAGCTCCTGCGAACGATCGGGCGCGAGCCTGCACATCTGCTCGCGCAAACTCCAACCGCCGACAAAGGCGAGCATCTCGCGGTCGTCGATCGTCTTGCCGAGCACCGTCTTCACCGCGTGGCGGAAGGAATCCGCGATCAGGGGGCCCGTATCGATGACGGTGCCGTCGAGATCGAAGATGACCGTGCTCAGGAGCATCGGCGGCCATCGTAGCCGTACCGCCCCCGGTGTCAGACACCGAACGGCGTCAAGGAGAACCAGTTACGAACGTGGGACTAATGTTCCACAGGCGAACGGCTCCGTGAGGCGAATACCTCGCCTTTACCAGGTTCTCCTCCGTGCGAAGCTCCGCGTCGGGGATAAACCGGCACGCTTCCGACACACCCAAATGCTTGACAGAAAAAGGTGTCTGACACCAAGTGCGTGCCAGGCGTTCACGATCGGCTTGGCTGCTCGTCGGTTAGCCGGGCTGCCAGCCGCTGGTAGAAGAAACCCCCGGCGAGAAGCATCACCCCGACTGCGAGGAAGGAGACCGCGCGCTGAACAGAGCTGAGCGACGGCAGGTCGTAGAGGAAGATCTTGGCCACGCTCGCGCCCAGGAGCGTGAGCCCACCCAGGCGGATCGCTCTCGAGATCCGCGTCAGTCCCAGATACAGGAACACCAGACCGACCACACCCCAGCAGGCGCTGATGGCGACGTGGCCGCGCTGAAGCCCGCTTGCGAGAGTACCCGGGCTGATCGCCTGGGCGATCTCCAGCACCGTCAGTGAGAGCAGGTACAAAGCGCCGACGCCGAACGCCCAGCGCAGGTAACGAGATAGCTCCTCGACGAGTCCGATCCAGTCGTCAGAGACTCGGGCTCTGCGCGCAGCCCAGGCAAGCACAGCCCCGGCCGCGATCAGAGACGCGAGCGCGGGGACTCCCCGCCCAGGATGGTGGCTCGCTACGAAAATGAGCCGGGGCGAGGCCTGGCCGCTAAGCGACGTTCCCAGACCGACTGCGATCGGGACGAGCGCGAGAACGAGCAGGCGCCAGTCGCCGGCGCGCAGGCTTCCGAACGCGACGAGCAGGACGAGCAGGGCGAGAGCGAAGACGACGATAGTGTCGGTCAACTCGATCCCGACGACAGCCAGAACGACCGCGATCGCGACAAAGAGCACCGCAAAGTCGCGCTGCTTGGGCTCGTAGCGATAGAGCGCCGAGGCCAGTAGCGCCGCGAGACCAGCCAATCCGATCAGGCCGAGACCCTGATCCCGAAGCGAGCCGAACGCCTCGTGATTCGCGAGCACGGCCAGCCCGAAGCTGCCCGGCGCGAGCACCAGCGGCGCCAGCCCGAGAGCGGGTCGGCCCGCGGTCAGCTGCTCGCGCAGCGAGACGACGAGCGCACAAAGCGCGAGAGCCGCACAGGCCGCCGTGCGCTCGTAGAGACCGAGATGCGGCCACTGATAGTCGAGATCGAAGAGCGCAAGCGCGCCCAGCGCGAGCGCGAACGTGATCAGCGACAGGCCGCGGAACCTTCCCCGCGAGAGCTCGCGGGCAACGATCGCCGAGACTCCCCAGAGCGCGATCAGAATCACTTGCCCGCGCTCGAACGAGCTCGCGAGCGAGCCACCCAACTGCTGGGCGCTTTCGAGAACGAGCAGCGAGATCGCATAGAGAACCGACACGGCCGTCGCCAAGGAGTAGGCCCGGCGCCAGTCGAAGCCCTCAGCGGCCCGTGCTCCGAGCGCTGCCGCGAACAGCGCCAGTGACAGCGCCAGCAGCACGAGAATCCCCGAGTCCGGATCCGACGTGACCCTGATCAGGTGCGCGGGCGGCGTCCAGCCCGAGAGCGTGAAGACTACTCCAGCGAACGCCGCGCCCGTGAGCGGGAAGAGAATTCTTGTCTCGCCGCTCAGACGCAGGCAGACGGCGAGGAGCACCACGGTCAGCGAAAGGCCCAGAGCGATGTCGTGGCTGCTCAGAACGGAGCTACTCGTCACCAGAACGATCAGGCCGAAGAGGTATCCGCACGATGCAGACGCACCTAGCAGGGTCGCGGCGTTCCGCCTGAGCAGGCGCAGAGCGAGCGCAAGCCCAAACAGCGCTGCGCCGGCGGCGATCTCGAGCGAAGCGGCGAGATCGATCCCGGCAATCTCAGCACGTGCCACGACCGCCTCGATTCCGGCCACGGCCAGAACTACGGCGACCGGCATGGCCGCAAGGTTGAGCGGTGCAATACCGGCCCAGGGCCGCGCGAAATCGAGCTCCTCCCCGAGCAGTTCCTCGGCCAGTGCCGCCACGAGCAGAAAAGCGGCCAGGGCTAGCATGACCGTACCTCTGCTGATCCCGTTCAGCTTGCCGAGATCGAGCGCAACCAGCTTGAGCAGCGCGACCGTGAAGGCTCCAGCCCCGAACAGCCACAGCCTCGGGCGCACCCTTCCCCTTCCCAGAGCGAGAGCAACGGCTCCCGAACCGGCGAGCAGCATCGTGGCCGTTCCCTGCGCCCAGTCGAAGGACGTCGACCCGCTCCCGACCCCGGCGCCGATTCCGAGCACGACCAGCCAGCTCGAAAGCAGCGCCAGTGCGCCGCCGGCGACGAGAGCCCAGCTGGACGCGTGGCGCGGGAGGGTCTCACGGCGCAAGCGCCAGGCGAAACCAAGCGCGATCACAATCAGCGCGAGCAGCGAAGGAAGACCGCGCAGCGGCGAGGACACCTGCTGCAGGAAGACCTTCGGCGGCGCGTCGAACCAGAAGACGTGCCCGAGCGACCAGACTCCCGCGGTGAGCGCCGCGAGCTCGAGCCGCCTCTCCTTCGTCCATTCCGAAAGCGCGAGCAAGGCCAGCGCCGAGGCCGCCAGCGTGAGCGCGAGCGCCTGGCCCGAGAGCAGGAGCTGGACGTCGTAGGCGCCCAGCGCGAGCGCGACGAGCCAGAACAGCGTCGAGGCGTCCCGAAGCTCACGCCTCCTTGCGAGCGGGACCGCGGTGAGCGCGACCAGAGCGGCGATCGCGAGTCCGCACACTCCCTCGCGGGTTGTGCCGGCCAGCTCGTACAGTCCCAGCGCTGCCGAAAAGGCGCACGCCGGTAGAGCCGCAACCGCCACCTCCGACAGAACGCCGCTCTTCTTCTTCCCGAGCGCTGCCTCCGCGAGGGCGATCCCATAGAGCGCCCCGGCGAAGGGGAAGAGCCCGTACCAGCGGAGATCGGAGCTGAGCGTGATCAGGAAGACCACCTCTGCCAGCGTGACCCCGAGCAGACCGAGACCGCCCAGGCGCACGAGCGGATCGCCACGGCCGCTTCCCAGGGCGACGAAGAGGAGAGAGAGCGCCGCCAGAAGCGCGACCACCAGCACGTGCCCGAGCGCGAATGATGCTTCCTCGCCACTCGCAAAGACGTCGGCGAGTCGGAGGAGCGCAAGCGCCGCTCCGTAGAGGGCGACCGGCGAGCAGACGAGGAAATCAAGAGTACTGAGCGCCGGCCGTGTGGCCGTGTGGGCAAAGGCGGAGATAACGAGAGCGGCCAGAATCACCGCGACGATGCTCGTCAATCCCGTGGCCGGATGGCTGACGATCGTGAAGATATGGGTCGGCGGCGCGTCGACGACGAGCACGTGCCCGAGCGCAAGCGCGAGATAGGCGAGCGCGCTGAGTCTGAAGCGAGCCTCTCTCGTCAGCCAGGCAAGCCAGCCGAGAAGTGCCGCCTCGGCCGCCCAGGAGATCGCAAGCGTGGCGCCCGAGAGAAGATCGGCGCCGGCGATAACCGCCGCCGTCAAGCCGAGCGCGATCAAGAGCGAGGCGAGATCGCGGTTCAGACGGCGCAGGAAGAGCACGGCTCCGACCGCCCCGTAGCCCGCAGCGACGGCGAGCAGGGTCAGCCCTCGCGGCGTCGTCACGTCCGCGTAGGAATGAAACTGCCGAGCGACCGAGACCGCAGCTACACCGACACTGGTGAGCAGGAGCGACACCGGCAGCGTCTGCAGGGTCTTTCTCTCGTCCGAAAGCTGGCGGAAGACGCCGAGCGCGACGTAGGTGAGCCAGAAGACGGCTGCCACCGGCAGAGCACTGCTCGGGCGCACGTCATGGCGCAGCACGAGCAGCGCGATCTGCGGCGCACCGGCGGCCGAGGCGGCGACCAGGAGTCCGTCCCAGCGGCGCCGTAACGAGACGACGCCCGCGGCGATCAGCGCCGCAGCGACGAAGGCCGTGCCTATCGTCGTTACGCCGCTCTGCAGGATCATCGTGGCGGGCACCAGCATCGCGCCGATCAGGCCAAAGACGGCGAGCGTCTCCGAATCCCAGATCAGAGCCGTCCAGACACCGAGCGCGGCTATCGCTGCGGCAATCGCGAGTGCCGTCAGCGAAGGCAGAACGCGGTCTGTAGGCAGAAAGTGGTAGAGGGCGGTCGCTGCGAGCAGCGTCGCGTAGCCGCCGGCGATACCCGCGCCGACCGCGGTCAGGGCTGAGGTCGTGGCCTCGAAGCGCCTGCGCGCCCAGACACCGGTCGCAAATACGAGCGCCGAGGCGATCCCGCCCATGAGCACACGTTCGACCGGCCCGATCCAACCGCGGTTGGTGGCCAGGACGAAGAAGAAGACGATGCCCAGCAAGGTCACGATCCCACCGCTCCAGGCCAGTACCTGAGGCCCGGTCAGCTGCGGAAGCTGGATCGAGATCGGGGGAAGACACGGCTCGGTCTGAGATTGCGCCGCGAGCGGAGCCGGCGCCGGCGGGGCTATCGGCTTGAGCGGAATCTCCGCTTCCTTGGCCTGGCGTTCCCGTTCTTGCTCCCGCTCTTCCTTCACGGCCCAGATGAGCAATTGAGCCTCGTCGTGGAGCGAGTCGAGCGCCCTTCCTAGCTCAGCGAGCTCGAGCTCGAGATCGCTGACTCCGCTCAGAATCCCGGGCAGCCTCGTGAGCTTGAGCCGGAAGGCAGAAAGCCGTTCTCGAAGTTCTGCGCTGAGCATCGTCTTAGCCCCTCTCATCAACAGTCGTGGTCAACGATAAGTTCGACACTTCGCCCGCCCGCCCAGGTGCTCGAGTCCTGTTCGCAGACCTGCCAATTGCGCTCGACGATGATAATGTCGTCGTCGCCGTCGTCGTAGTACTCGTCGTAGGTCTCGACGTCCACCTCGATGTGCTTTGCCTCGAGCTCCTTGCGGGCATCGTGCAGGTTGAGCCCGACAACATTCGGGATCTCTGCCGAGGTCGGAGTCGGACACGACTTGGCGACCGCCAGATCGACCTTCGTAGCCCAGCGGCCCACCTGCGGGTTCTGGGAGCAGACCCACCAGTTACTGTCGTCGATCACGCCGAGCTTGCCGCCGCCGTGAATTTCGTAAGAAAGCCCTTGAGTCTCGAGCTTCGCTTCCGCGATATCGAGCCGTTCGCCGCGAACATCAGGAACGTGGCGGGGCTTTGCGTGCGAGCAACCGGCAGTGAGAGCCAGAGTCACTACCAGAGCTAGCGAGATGATCAACCTTGATCCGTGCATCGTTGCTCCTTGCTTGAGCTAAAAACCGTTCAGAACATAGCAAGTTTGCGATAATAGTCAAGCTGCTATGTCGTCACCTGAGTGGAAAGTACGAGCCGACGCACACAAACGCCAGAGGGCAGGCCTTTAACTTCTCTCAGGGCTTGCCCTGAGATCCGCCGGCACGCCAGGCGGCGAGTACTCGACCCGCTCCAGATACAGCCCCCAGGGAGGCGCGGTGGTGCCCGCTTCGCTACGCGGGCGCCCCCCGAGCAAGGCCGCGATCTCCTCGGGGTCTTTCTCGATCATCGTGCCCACGAGCGAGCGCACCATGTGGCGCAGGAAGCTGTCGGCGGTGATCTCGAACTCGAGCGCATCGTCGCGCCGGTACCAGACCGCACGCATGACGTTGCGCAGGAAGACTTCGTGCTGAGTGTCGGTGGGCGTAAAGGCGCGGAAGTCGTGCTCGCCGAGGATCGAATCGGCGGAATGGGCCAGCCGCTCCTCGTCGATTGATCGCGGCAACCACCAGCTCCGTCCCAGCTCGAAGGGCGAGGAGGCGCGGCGGCGGTAGATCCGATAGCGATAGCTGCGCGAGCGCGCCGAGTGGCGGGCGTGGAAATCGTCGGGCACCCGCTCGGCACCGATCACGGCCACCTCGTGCGGAAGCTCCGCGTTGAGTGCCGCGGGAGTGCGCTCTGGCGGCGGTCCGCCCTCCACCTCGATGCTCGCCACCTGCCCCAGCGCATGCACGCCCGCGTCGGTTCGCCCGGCGACCGCGAGCCCCTCGTAGCTCGGAAACACCCGCGCGAGTGCTGTCCGCAGCGCCGCCTCCACGGTCTCGAGCCCGGGCTGGGCGGCCCAGCCGTGAAAGGCGGTGCCGTCGTACTCGATCGTCAGCTTCAAGCGCACGGGTGGAGCCTACTTCGGTCTCCTGCCTCGCGGCCCTGGGATCGCGCCTCCCGATGTCGGAATCGGCTGCGAGCGTTATCTCTGACCGACAACAGTATAAAGGCGAACTTCGTTGTCACTATATAACTGGTCGTGGAAGGAGATCTTTGTATGCACAAACCCAAGTATCTGAAGGAATTCTGAAACCAGCTCTGGAGGCAACCTCCACCAGGTTTCGGTTGGACTGCATGTGGATGCGTTTGGCAAGAATTCGATGAATCGCGTGTCATCAGGAAGCTTATTATCTGTGAGCGTAGGAGCCACGTCCGATACAATTGCCGTCTCTTTTACGTGAGCTGAAACGCGCTGAAGTGCGAGGAATGGGTCGCGCAGATGCAGTAAGATTGAACCGAAAGTACAGACATCGTATTGGCCAATGTCATCTGGGATATCGTATACTGTTCCGTACGTCATCTTTGCGTGTGAATTGTAGGCCCTGTGTGCAAACCAAAACCCATTGTTGATTCGACGCATATGTTCCTTGCGCTCCGAAATGTTTTTTTTATAGTCATATGCAGCGTATGGTACGATATCCCATTCCTGTTCGTCCGAAAGGTCATAAGCCACGATCTCAGCGCCCGTTTTTTCCATAGTGAAGCATAGGTGACCACTGGCAGTTCCAACCTCCAGAACACGTTTCCCTTGAAGGTTGATATCGCCGAGATAAGACGCCTCCCTCCCTCTTAAGTCCCATTCCCCATGCACAATCCCGTGATTCGGAATATCCATTGTATGATAGAAATAACAGTCATCGATGCTAGTGATATTTCTTGGTTCTGCCCAAACAACGTTTCCCACGGTGTCTCCTCTATTGCTAACGTCCGTAAATTGCTAACAACCGGCGTGCGAGCCGTGGCGGCCAGACGCGCGGCCTGAGCCAAACAAATATATCGCCGTCGGCTCCACGCTCTTGTTAGCCGACACGCTGTTTTATCTCTTCGACGAGAGTAGCGCGATCACGAAAGTGACCACCTTGAAACGCGGCGAGTCGATGCCTCGAGTAGGCAGGAACGCTGAACTCGGCGTACGCCTGTGTATTGTGTTGAAGCCAGTGTTCCACTGTCAGACCGCGACCGAACTCGCGCTCTCGACGAAGGAACGCGTCTAAACACTCTGCTATCGCTCCGTACATCACCACGCCGCAGATGCCTGCGTCCTCAGCAGCCGTGAAATGCTCAAGAGACAAAACGACGTCGCCGGGAAAAGAAAGAATCGCCCCCTGGCTACGTTCGGTTCGGACGCGCTTGCTTAGCTAGTCGCCATAAGGGCAGAGCGCGACGCACTTCGAGCAGACGTGCAGCGTGTGCTCGTCGAGCGAAGTGAGATTCATCAGTCGAGCCGCCGAGCGCGGGCGGATAGCCCTCAACATGACGAATCTCGACTTGGACATCAGAGCCGTGCGTGATGTGTGGTTCAGGCAACGCATGATCTTTACGCGCTCCCCGGTGGGATCGATCGCCCGGACCGGACAGACGTCCGCGCAGATCCTGCATCCGGGCGGACAGCCGGGCTCGTCGATGTCCGGATAGCGAATCTCCGGAAGGGGCGCCGTAGTTACGACGCCGCCCAGCATCAACCTGGCTCCGTAGCGCGAGTTGACGAGTATGCCGTTGCGTCCTCTAACCCCGATTCCGGCCAGCTCGCCCATCCGGATGTGATTCAGGTAGCCCGCGATGTCGCCTTTTTTGTTGATCTGCATCGGAGAGCACCCGAACACGGGGATCGCCCGCTCTCCCCTTTCCTCCAGGAGCGCGGCGATCCGAACAGACAGCTCGTCCAGACGCCGGTAGCAGAGGCTCTGGGCTCGGCAGATCATCTCCGGCGCGTTCTTGGGCGTCCGGTAGACGGCATGGGGCACCGGAACAGCTAAGGAAACGAGACCTCTCGCGCCGGGCAGAAGATCCTCGGGGGTGTACCCCGGCGACTCGTTCGCCATCTTCGAAGCGGCGCAAAAACCCAGTAGCGGGACGCCCTCGACCTCGGCGAGCCGGCGTATATCGTCTACGACTGTTTCGATTGTCGTCGTCATCGCGGTCTGCCCAGTATTCCTCACCTCTGAGACCGGCGCGGTAGTGCTGGCACTACGGCTGCGACTCGATCTCGCTTACCGGGAAGGAATATCACCGCGGACCGCTCGCTACGCCGCCGTGAAGGACCGCCTCGATGTTGTAGCCATCGGGGTCGAGCACGAAGGCGGCGTAGTAGCCCTCGTGGTAATGCGAGCGCGGGCCGGGCGGGCCGTTGTCCCTGCCTCCCGCCGCGATCGCTGCCCGGTAGAACTCGTTCACCTCCTTCTCGCTCGCGGCGCGGAAGGCGACGTGCGTGCGCGGCGTCTGCGGCTCGCCGGCCGAGATCCAGAAGTCGCCGCCGGGGTCGTCGCCCGCCCCTTCCCGGGTGCCGAAGCCCGCGGCGCCTTCGAACTCCAGGGAGATGCCGTAGCCGAGGGGCGCGAGAGCCTTCAGGTAGAAGGCCCTGCTCAGCTCCAGATTCTCAACGTTGAAACCGGTGTGGTCGATCATTTCGAAGGATGTCGCTCGGAATGCGCGATTCGAGCTACTGCGGCTTGATTCTGTAGTTGAGGAGTGCCTGAACGTCATCGACGAGCACAACCCGCTTCCTGTCGTTCGGGTCGTACCGTACGTTTACTTTCATGCCCGGCTCCATCATCCCGCCGAGAGCCTGAGAGAGGCGGCATTTCGCCGTTGTCGTGAACTGCTCTCCGACTTCGGTGAGGACATCTGCCTGGAAATCTATCCATCCGTCCTTACCCTCGTAGCCGGCAACGCCCCGGAGGACTTCCTTTGGGTCAGACAGAACAGTCGCCGAGGCTGGGTCACCGTTCGCTTCCACCTTCTTGATCCACCTGGGCGTCGGAGAGAGGGTCATCTTCAACATCGATCCGATCCCCATGAGCCCCTCCTTTCTTTCGCCGATTTGTAGAGGCGCATCTCAACTACTGCTCTACGCCTCGCGCCAGCGGGCGAAGGCGCGGGCGATCGTACCGAATATCCCACATCCGGCCAGGTTCCCCGAGAACCCCAACCTGATCTACTTACCGAGGGCCTGCTCGAGATCCATCGCGTGCTCCTGCTCTATAGCGAGAATGCCTCGCAACTGCTGAGCCAGGTGGTACAGGTCGAGCGCCTCTGCCTGCTTGACACGGGCGATGTAGCGCGCAATGGCGTCGTTCTCGCCCGCCAGGTCTTGCTCGAGCATCGTCTCGTTGCTCGGCGATATCTGCGGAACGGGCATATCGACCGTCGGAACCCCACCCAGGTAGTCGATCTGATCGGCCAGAATCGTGGCGTGGGCCAGCTCCTCCTGAGCGTGAATGATCAACTCCTTCTGAATCGACTGGTACATCGCGCTCTTCAACACCGCTTGGTGCTGCGTGTACTGCACGCAGGCCGTGTACTCCAGCCCGAGATCTTTGTTGAGCAACTCGACCAGCTGCTCCTTGGTTATCTCCGCCATCTCAACCTCTCCTCCTGTAGCAAAAACCAGCGTGTACGCACCGTTTACCCGATCGCCTTGGTACCAATCGCGTCGGCGTGCACCTCGTCGCACCAGCTGACCACGGTGACGAAACCGGGCACCTCCCTACGCTCGACATAGCCGGCCATGACGCCGTGTATGCGGCGGAGGCGGGGCTCGGATAGTGCTCCAGTCATTACGTTGATTATCTGCGTGTCCGTTGGATGGAGGTGCTCAAACTCGAATGACTAAGTTGGTTATTGCCACAAGTTGGAACGACCTGCTCGGCAGGCTGCATTATGTATCGAGCTTACGGCTGGCGCTCAGCATAAGGACCTGACACGCACACCTCATAACCGCAGTCGCGGCACACCTGGTACTCGATCTCCTGCGGTGGGAAAGGGCCGTAACGATCCCAACCTATCTCCTCAAGACGGCATTCGAGCTTGAACTGATGGTTCTCGCGGAAACCGCAGCGAGCACACTCATGACGCTCGGAATCGAGCTGCACGAAGCGGTGAACGTCCGAGCCGCAGACTCTGCATCGGCACTCCGCCAGGTCATGGTTGATGCCTCTGGTCGCACCACAGACAACGCATAGACATCCGCCACGCCAATCATGTTCCTTATCGCGATGCGCTCCACAGCGAGAGCACCGGCACTGATCCCAATCGTGGAAGTACACGAGACATCGAAGTGGTTTCATCGGTGATCTCCACCGTTGAGCGCCTTGGCACCGATCGCATCGACGAGCACGTCGCCGTGCCGGGTGACGAGGGCGACGAGCCCGGGCACCTCGCCGCGCTCGACATAGCCGGCCATGACGTCGTGCATGCGGCGGAGGCGTAGCTCGGACAATCCTCCTGTACTCATTGTCTTCTGAATGTCCGGTGGATGCGCGTGCTCAAACTCGGGCGGCTCTTTACGAGCCCCACTTCCCGTAGTGGGTGATCTCTCCCAGATCCTTTCTCGTGCGCTCGCGCAGTCTCTCCTCGGCCGCCTCGTCGTAGCTCGGCTCGGCCGGGTAGGCGAGCGGCGTGACAAGAATGACGCGGTACTCGCGCGGGATTTCGAGGATCCTCTTGACCTCGCTCTCGTCGAATCTGAGGACCGGGTGCGTGACGAGGCCCAGATCCGTCGCCGCCAGCAGCAGGTTCTCGACGGCCAGGCCGGTGTCGAACAGGTAGTACGGCTTGCGGTCAACCGTCAAATCGTCGTCCTGCCTTGCGCAGATCACGATCAGGAGCGACGCTTCCTTCATCACCTGGTTCGAGTCCGGGAAGGCGCCGAGCACCAACTCGTCGATCGCCTCGTCTCCTTGCACGAGCACGAAGCGCCAGGGCTGCAGGTTGCGCGCCGAGGGCGCGAGGCGCGCCGCGTCGAGGACGAGATCGGTTTTTTCCGGCTCTATGGGTTTCTTCGATAGGTGGGTCTTGAGGCTGCACCTCTTGCGGATGGTTTCGAAAGTTTCCAGCTCTTTTCCTTTCCGAGACGGATCCGATTGGAATCGGCTGAAGGACGAAAGCTACTGCGACTGCCTGATCAACGCCATGAACTCGGCCCGCGTCGCGTCGGACTCGCGGAAGGAGCCGAGCACCGAGGAGGTGACCATCAGCGAGTCGGTCTTCTCGACGCCGCGCATGGCCATGCAGAGGTGGCGGGCCTCGATCGTGACGCCGACGCCGCGGGGCTCGATCGCGTCGTTGATGGCGTGGGCGATCTGCTCGGTCAGGCGCTCCTGGATCTGCAGGCGGCGGGCGTACATGTCCACCAGGCGGGCGATCTTGGAGACGCCGATCACCTTTCCGTCGGGGATGTAGCCGACGTGGCAGCGGCCGAAGAAGGGCAGCAGGTGGTGCTCGCAGAGGCTGTAGACGTCGAGGTTGCGGGCGATGATCATCTGGTCGGCCTCGTGGCTGAAGACCGCCTCGTTAATCAGCTCCTTCGTGTCGGCCTTGTAGCCGGAGGTCAGGTATTCGTACGACTCCGCGACCCGCCGCGGCGTGCGCTGCAGGCCCTCGCGCTCGGGATCCTCGCCCATCTGAAGCAGGAGCTCGCGCACGAGCTCTTCCACTCTCTCCCTGTTCACGCGCTCTCCTTCCCCGATCGATCTACCCGGCGCAGGCGAGCGTTGAACAACTCCGCCGGCTCCATCTGCTCGGACGATAGCCCTGCGGCAAACTCGCGGAGTGGTCTTATCGTCCCAGGCAGCACCAGATCGGGCACGAGCTCGAGCAGCGGCAGGGCGACGAAGGCGCGCTCGAGAATCTCGGGGGCGGGCAACACCAACCCTTCTTGCTCGCAGACCAGATCGCCGTAGAGGATGAGGTCGAGGTCGATCGTGCGCGGCGCGTCCCTGTCCGCGCCGCGCTCGCGCCCGAGCTCGTTCTCGATCTGCTGCAAAACCGACCGCTTCAGCTCGAGCGGTTCCAGCTCGGTCTCGATCTCGGCAACGCCGTTGAGGAAATCGGGCCGGCCAGCCGGACCGAGAGCGGGCGTGCGGTAGAAGTTGGAGACGGCGACGATGCGCACGTGGCCACCGAGTAGCTCGAGGGCGGCCGCCACGTTGCGCTCGGCGTCGACGTTGGAGCCGACGGCGATGAAGGCGCGCGTGCTCACCCTACGCGGCGCCGGTCGATCTCGACGGCAACGGTGCGAGCGAAGCGAAGCGCGCCCGGCTTCTCGACCCGCACCTGTACCTCTTCCACCCGCTCATCCTCGAGGCAGATAGCGGCCACGTGCTCGGCCAGAGCCTCGATCAGGCTGAAGCTCGAAGCCTCGGCCTCGGCCAGCACCCTCTTCTTGAGCGCGCGGTAGTCGACCGAGTCCTCGATCCGGTCGCTCTTGCCGGCCGGCGTTAGATCGATCGTGAGCGCGAGCGAGACGAGCACGTCCTGAGACTCGCGCCGCTCCCACTCCTCGACGCCGATCACGCAGCGACAGACGAGGTCGCTTACGACTATCCGGTCCATGCGAGGCATTCTCCTCTATTGGAAGCATCTAATAAAACGAAGCACTCCGCCGCCTGGCCACGCTCGGTGGCGCGAGGCTGAATCGGCGCCAAATCGGCACACCTCATGCGCATTTCCTCGCTACCGTATCCCGACCCCGCGGGTGGGTGGCTCGGGGGAGGGCGGAGGAACATGGTGCCGTAAGCACCCAGCGGCGGGTCTCATTCCGTTAGGTGCTTCAGATGGCGACCGCCGTCCACGTAGATCGTCTCGCCCGTGACGAACTCGCTGGTGACCAGGAATATGGCGGCGGCGGCGATATCCTCGGGGGCACCGCGGCGCTCGAGCGGCACTGTGCGTGCCAGGCGGTCGACGTAATCCTCGTCCTTTCCGGGCGGCGGCAGGATCAGGCCCGGCGCGATCCCGTTGACAGCGATCCCGGGCGCCAGCTCGAGCGCGCAGATCCGCGTCAGGTCGCTCAGCACGTGCTTGCTCAGGATGTAGGCGACGTGTGTGCGGTCAAAGCCGGTAACGCGCGAATCGAGCAGATTGACGACGTGGCCGCGCTTGGTCTGGGCCGCGAACGCTCGTGTGAGCGCGAGCGGCGCCCAGGCGTTGATCTCGACGCAGCGCTCCAGGCTCTCCAGATCGACCGTCTCGAGCGTGTCGGCGGGAAAGATCGAGGCGTTGTTGACGAGGATCTCGAGCTTCCCGAGCTCGCTGCGGGCACGACCGACCAGGCCTTCCAGGTCGTTCGAGTCGGACAGATCGGCCCGCACAGCTACCGCCCGTGCGCCCAGACCCTCGATCTCGGCGACCAGCTCGGCGGCTTCCTTCTCGGAGCTCTCGTAGTGGACGGCGACGTTCGCGCCCTCGCGCGCCAGCGCTAGTGAGACCGCGCGCCCGATGCGCCTGGCCGCGCCCGTGACGAGCGCGCTCTTGCCCTCGAGTCTCCGTTCAGCCACATCCATGCTGAAGGGATCAGAGCAGACGATCTATGGCCGACGCAAGAGCAAAGTCCTTCTCGGTCAGCCCCCCGACCTTGTGCGTGGAGAGAAACAGGCGCACCCGGTTGTAGGAGATGACGATGTCGGGATGGTGATCCTGCTCCTCCGCGATATCGGCGACGCTTTCCACGAACGCCAGCGAGCCGCGGAAGTCCTTGAGATCGAAATCCCGTGCGATGGCGTCGCCTTCGAGCGTCCAATCCGGGACCGACGCCATCAACTTGGCCGCCTGAGCTTCGGACAGGCGCTCGAGTTTCTTCTGGTCTGCCATCTCTCGCCTCCTCGTAGGGCAACCTAGGTGCGAATGGCGCCGCGTAGGTCGCTCTCGCTCACGCGGATGCCGCTCCTGATCAACGTCCGCGCCTCCTCCAGCTTCTCCCAGATGTTGCAGAGCATCACACCGCGCACCCGCCCTTCCTCTAAGTAGTAGACGACGCCGGTCTCGTTCTCCTCCTCCCAGTCGGCGAAGGTGGTTAGCGACGAGTTGACGTCGCCGACCGCCTCGTAGCCGAAATCGAACAGGTCGGAGAAGAAGTAGGGCATGTAGGTGAACGGCTCCCCGGCGCCGGCCATGTTGCGGCCCGCTGCCTTCCCCTGCGAGAGGGCGTTGTCCCAGTGCTCGATGCGCATCTGCCTGCCGAGCGCCTGGTAGGGGAAGGAGGCGTTGTCACCGGCGGCGTAGATGCCACTGACGGTGCTCTCGAGCCGTTCGTTGACCTCGATTCCGTTCTGTACGCTGAGCCCGGCGCCGGTCGCCAGCTCGATCTCGGGCTCGATCCCGGCTCCGACCACGATCGTGTCGCACTCGAGCCGCTCGCCGCGCTGCGTCTGGGCGACCAACTTCCCGCTCTCTGACTCGATCGAGGTCAGGCGATCTCTGCCCAGGACGCGGATGCCTCGCTCCTCGTAGTGACTCTGGATCGACCGGGCGAGCGGCGCGGGAAAGACGCGCTCGCAGAGGTTGCGCTCGGGGAAGACCATCGTCACCCGAGCCTTGTTCTGGTTCAGCGCGGCCGCGATCTCCGAGCCGATGAAGCCGCCCCCGACGACCAGAATCGACTTGCCCGCGGGGTCGCGGCTCAGCGCGTTGTAATGATCGAGCGTGCGGTAGTAGATGACTCCCTCGAGCCCTGCACCTGTAATCGGCAGGCGCTTTGGCGTCCCGCCGGTGGCGAGCAGGAGCTTCCCATAGCTCTCAGACCTGCCCCGATCGGTGACGATCGTCTTGTCGGCCGGCCGTACCTCTTTCACCCGCTCGGAGGTCACCAACTGGATGTTCTCGCTCTCGAAGTAGCCGGCGTCGTGGACGAAGATCTCGTCGACGGTCTTCTTGCCCGCCCAGAGCTGCTTGCTCAGCGGCGGACGATCGTAGGGAAGGTGCGCCTCAGAGCCGACGATCAAGATCGAGCCCGACGAGTCGAGCTCGCGGATCCCCTCCGCGGCCGAGACGGCCGCGCGCCCTCCCCCTGCGATCAGGTAGTCGTACATAAGGGCACTTTCCCCCATGCTGCCGTTAGCTACACACGCTGCGGCGGAAACCCGCCGGGAGGCCGCCACTCCTCCATCGCCGGTGTCGACCCTTATCGGGAGAGACGCGCGTGTCAGTGCCGGAGCTGAGCCGGAACGGTAAATCCGTTAAGGGACGATCCAGACGGGCTTCAATAATCTTCCTCCGGTTCGGCGGCTGAACAAACTCCAACCCATGAAGTTCCGACCAAGCGGAGCATTCTTGGGAACGGAGAGCTCCATAGCAAAAAAAACGACTTTCCCTGGAGCCATGACTCCAACCGGACGGCAGTTGAGCACGAAGATATCCCGGGTCGGCGGGTTGGACGATAAGGACGCGATGCCCTCCGCGTAGAGAGGGCAACGCTTGAAGCGGAACGGGAGCTTGCTCGTATTCCTGAGCGCCACGCGGTAGCGGAGGACTGTCCCGCGTTGGACGCGGAGGAAGGTGTAGTAGCGCCCGTTCCTGAGCTTCCGGACCGTCGGCAGACCCTTGGTGATGATCGATGTGCGCAGCGGAAGTGCCACGTCCAACCCGTATGAGGAGATCACGGATGCCGGCGTCCAGTCGGGGTAGAACCCCTCGTAATGGAGCCGGGTTCGCCAGCGCTCCCGATAGCAACGAGGAGCAGTCGCACTGTACAAAGGGGGGAGCCCGCGCGCGGGCGGGCGAACAGACGTAAAGGATCGAACGACACGATCTCCGTTCGGGAGCCGAAGCTCCAGGCTGGCGGGCGATGGTCCCTGCTTGCACCAGTTCGTCCACGAGAAGCGGAGATAGGCTCCGCGATGAGGCGGTACGGCCCGGAGCAGGCTGAGCGGCGCGAGATCGACCGACCCCGGTTTCGGCCGCATCGGGGGCGTGTACTCGACGAGCAGACGTGGCTCGAGCACGCTGGGATTGATCAGCGCCAGAGTCGGGCGCCCGATCAGCGAGCAGGCGCGGCGACCCTTGTTGACCAGCGATATGCCCCCCTCGAGGCCGTTTAGCGACACGTCGTACTGGATCCGTACCCAGAGGTTTTTAATCCGGCATGGCGGCGCGAGCGGCGGCGACTGAACCTTGGCCGGCTGACGGCCGAGCCACGGAATCACACCGACGCTTCCAGCGCAGGCACCAGCGGCCAGCACGAGCACACCGACAACGAGTAGCACCCGGCGCCGCGGCCAGTGCAGGTGCGTCCGACTCTCGCCCGCCCGTTCGCGTACGTCGAGCCAGTCCGCCTCGCCGGGGCGTCTGAACGCGCCGTTCAGCCGTTCTGAGAGCACGCTGGCCGGATCGTCTGTCTCGTGCCGTTTCCTCTTCATTGCTCTGCCGCCTCTCTCAAGGCTCGTGGGTCGGGATGCTCGTTCCCAAGTGCGGAAGAAAGCGCCGCGGTTGCCTGAGACAGCGTCGCTGCCACCGTCCCTGGACTGATCTCGCAGACCTCGGCGATCTGGGCGTAGTCGAGGTCGGCCACGTAGCGCAGGAAGACGACCAGCCGGCGCCTGGGCGAGAGCGTGCGCAGGGCCGCCGCCAGCTCGCCGTCGATCTCCGGCTCGGGCAGCTCGGGCTCGAACGTATCCGCGAGCGGCTCCTCTGCAATCTTGCGCCGTTGGTCGAGCGCGATCCGGAGCGCGATCTTCCAGATCCAAGCCTCGAGCGGCCCGTCTCCTCGGTAGCTGCCGCGGCTCTTGAGCGCACGGGCAAAGCTCTCCTGGACGATATCCTGCGCCGCTTCGTAGCCCCCGGCGATGCCGGCGAGGGCATTCCGATAGCCGAGATAGCGGCGGTTGTAGACGTCTTCGATCGCCCTGGTTCGTTTGTCCATTCGTAATAGAGACGTTACGTGCCGGTCTTCTCTTTAGCCGGCGAAGCGGTACTCGGCTTCTTTCTCGAGCCCGGCTGGGAGGCCTCTACTCCCCCTTCCGGTGCCGACCCTTGGCGGGACAGGCGCGCGAACGTAAGACACGTCGCCGCACGGCGCGGACGCCGGCGATGCGGCGTCCGCGCTATATCCATCTCGGCTAGCCCATCGGCCCGATCGCGACCGTCTTCTGCGAGCCGTCGTCCATCGTCGCCACGATCGCGGTGATCTTGTGACCGGGCGCGACCTCGGCGTAGAAGGCGTTGCTCGCGAACTTCGCCGGTATCGGTTTGCCGTCGACAATCACAGCGACCGCCTTGACGCCGTCCCGGACAAGCCCTCCGACGCTGGACGATACCTTGCCGCCGCCGTCGCTCCCAACCCAGGCAATCGGGCTGGTCTGGGCCTCTCCCCCGTCACAGGTGCCGGCGTAGTCGACGAGATAGCAGACCCTGCCCGATTCGGTTTCCCAGGCGTAGATTGCAGTTCCCGTCCCGCCCGGCTCCGTCATCAGGATCCTCTTCGAGCCTGGAACAACCGGCCCCCATTGCGAGCTGGCGATGCCGATGTCCTTCTCGATCTTGGCCGGGAATGTGGCTTCCTGCGTGCCCGGTGCAAACGCGCTGTACACGTCGGCGGGCGAGTAGTCGGAGGTTTCGCCCGTTACCGTGATGGTTGCCGTGGCCGTCGGTGGATTCTTCGTTTCGGGCTCGAGCATCCAGGTGAGAGTTCCCTGGCCGCGTTGCCAGGTGTCCTTCGGTATGGCTAGCTCCATATCGAAGGTAATCGTCTCACCGGGCTCGATCGCCTCTACCGAACGGCAGTTGAGCTCGAACGCTCTCGAGGCGAACGGGAAGTGGGTGAGCAGATCGCCGTTACCGCTACTCGCCGCCTCTGAATAGAGCGGGCAGCGGTCTCCGAAGCGATAGGGGCTCGCGCCCGAGTTGGTGAGCGCGATCTGGTAGTGGAGTACCTCGCCCGCCGTTACCTGGATAGGCTCTCTCGCCCCGTCTGCGACGATCTCCGCGCGAAGGGGGGGCTCTCGGCCGGAGGTAGGTGTGCGCCCTGAGCCTGATCGAGGCTCAGCAACGAGGGCTTGGCGGAATCGACGCAACTCGGCACCTTGGTGACCGGCAGCTCGAGCGTCGTTCCATTGGGGATCTCCAGCCTCAGATCGAGCTTGCCGGAGTTCTGTCCGCACCAGTTCTCCCACCAGAGGTAGATCCACGACTTCTGCTCGAGCGGTTCCGTAACTCGCCCGATCAGCGTCTGAGAGGCGAGATAGGAGTACTTCTTCGAGTCGGGCGTGAACACGCTCTTGACCTCGGGGAAGAGACCGACTTGCAGATTCGCGACGTTGACTCCGTCGTCCAGCAGCGAGACCTTCGGGTCGCCTTGGAGAGCGCAGTTCGCCTCGCCCTTGTTGAGCAGGGTGATCTCTCCCGACAGCCCTGGTCTCGAGCTCGGCACCTCGTGCAGGTAGAGCGCCCCAGTGACATCGTTCGCCGCGCAGATCGGGTAGACCGGCGGGGGTGTCTGCGCCGGCTCGGTCTTGAGCCAGGGGATGATGCCAGTGCTCGCGCCGGCCGCTCCGGCGATCAGCACCAGCACCCCCGCAACGACCAGCACACGGCGCCGTGACCAGCGCCACAACGCCCTGCTCGTTCCAGCCCGCCCGCACACGTCGGGCCAGTCCGCTCGTCCATCCTCACCTAGCGCGTTCTTCAGCCGTGAGGAAAGCAACCTGTCCAGCTTGTCTGTCTCGTGTCTCTTCATCGCTCCGCCGCCTCTCGCAGCTCCTGCAACCGGTCCGAGTTACCGAGCGACGAAGCGAGCGCGGCTTTCGCCTGCGCGAGCGTCGCGGCCACGGTTCCATCGCTGATCTCACAGACCCGAGCGATCTCCGCGTAGTCGAGATCGGCCACGTAACGGAGGAAGACCACCAAGCGGCGTCTCGGCGAGAGCACCCGTAGCGCGGTCGCGAGCTCTTCGTCGCGATCGGGCCGGGGGAGCTCGGGCTCGAATGCGTCAACGAGCTCCTGCTCGATCGGGCGTCCGCGCATCTCGAACGCCGTTCGCAACGCGATCGTCCAGATCCATGCCTCGAGCGCACCATCACCGCGATAGTCGTTCCTGCTCGTAAGCGCCCGCGCGAAGCTCTCCTGCACCACGTCGTGAGCGAGCTCGTAATCGCCGACGATCCCCGCCAGCGCGCTGCGAAAGCCTTGATAGCGGCGGGCGTAGACGTCCTCGATCGCCCTGGTCTGCCTGTCCATTCGCCTGAGAGAGGGCAGACGCCGTCCTTTTCTTTAGCCGCTCGCCGCGAGCTGTTTGGCCATCTCGTAGTACTCGAGGTGCTGGCCGGGGGCGACCTCGTAGTCCTCCTCCGAGGTGATCCCGTAACCGAGGCGCAGGTAGAACTCCAGCGCCGGCAGTGAGGCGCTCAGGTCGAGTCGTGCGATTCCGGCCGCAAGCGCCTCGGCTTCCAGCTCCGCCATCACCTTCTTACCGATCCCGCGCCGCTGCCGGTCGGCGCGAACGAAGACGCGGCGGACGTTCGTCTCGACCCGCGTCCCGGTGGCGACGAGAACGCCGCCCGAGTGCACGACCAGCGTGTGACCGCAAGCCGCGTCCGAGACGACGATCTCGCGGCCGTGGTATTCGTGGAAGAACTCGATCACGCGCGGTGGGTAGACGGCCGCGTAGCTCGTGTCGATCGTCTCGCAGACGAGCGCGTAGACGGGATCGAGATCGCCCGGGCGAAAACGACGAATCGTTAAACCTTCTGCCTGTATCGTCATCGTCCGGATCGCGATCAATCGCTTATCAGCTGATCCGCTCGACAACGAGAGTCAGCCCGTCAACTTCCTTGATCCGCACGCGCTCGCCGATCTCGGCGCCCTCGTCGCAGACGGCCTGCCAGCGCTCGCCCTTGACGCTGACGCGACCGCTCGGGTGGCAAGCCTCGATCACCTTCGCGGTGTCGCCGGCCATGCTCTCGGTTCCGGTCGTGACTCGCCGCCGGCGCGAGTACCAGATCCCGAACACCACCTCCCCCACCTCGCCGAAGAGCCCGAGTGCGAGCACCAGAACGTTCCAGGGCGTCGGCAGGAAGAAGACCGCCAGCACGATAGCGATCAACAGCAGCATGCCGACAGACTAGTACGCGCCGGGACGAATCCCAGCGCCGAGCAGAGTGAAGGCTGCCATCGGCCCGGGTACTTCTCTCTTCGCCCGCCACCAAACCACCTGCCCGCGGGCTCGGCCCAAAGTACCGTCCCGACGTAGCCATGAAGCGCGTCTCTGCGTACCGATTCTCTGCCGAATCAAGCCACAGCGAGACGACGCCCGTGCCGCGAAACGACTGTCATTCGCGAGGAATGGCGTCGATGAACCGAGAGACGCGTCATAGTTGGGCCGGATGAGGCGAATATTCCTTCCCCGGGTAGAAGCGCTGTGGCGCTCGCGCCGGAACGGGTTCACGTTACTTGCGGCTCTGGCGATCGCCACGACGCTGGGGGCTCTGGCGCTGGCCGGGACGTTCTCGTCGAGTGGGCGGTCTCCGGGTTCGGCGCACGCAAAGCGCGCGATCTCGGCTAAGACGCTGAGGGCGCTCGAGCATGCTCGCGCGCTGAAGCAGCCGCCTCTCTATTATCTCGGCCTCCGCTTCGACGGACTTCCACTGGTCTATGTCGAAAGCGACAGCTTCCTTGTGACTCTCACCTACGCTGACTGCAGCGTGATTGAGCTCAACACACTCGACCCTAGCTGCCGACGGGCGATCGTGATCGATCTCGAGCAACCGGCGCCGGGCGAGATCACGACCCAGGGCCGCTGTACCTACAGTGCTCGAGTCCGCAGGGCCACGGTGGCGCTCTTCCCCGTCAACCCGCACTCGTTGCGCGTCTTCACGAAGAAAACGACTGTGTACATCAGCTCGCGCTCGCTTCGCGACGACCTCGCGGCAGCGCGAGCGCTGCAGGGACTGAACGTACGACTCTCTCCGTCGGAATCGCTGCCGGCGAGAGACGTCCAGCGCCAGCTCGGTCGCTGCCGTGTCCCAAGGAAGCGGAAGCGACCGCCTCTGACGCCCAAGCAGCGCTACCAGCAAGAGATGCAGCAGTCGTGGACGCTTGGCTCGGCGTGGGTGTTGAGCCTCCCCGATCTGGGGCGTTTAGCAGACAATCGCTCCGTCGAGCAAACGTTCCTTGCTGATGCGGGGACGTTCCCGCTTCTGCTCCGCAACGAGGCGAACCGCCTCAGTGGCGTTCAGCCGCCGGCCGACGTCGTCGATCTGCAGTCGAAGCTTGTCGCCGAGCTTCGCGCTTACGCCGATGATGTGAATGCGGCACTGGCACTGGTCCGCAGCGGCGCTTGGCATGACACGTCGACCTATCGATCGGAGCAAAAGAATCTCGAAGCCCGCTTCGCGCGTCACTCGAAAGAGATTCTCGCCATCGTCGCTTCCTTCCAGAAGCGCGGCTACGTAATCGCCATGAAACCCGGGGACTAACCACTAAGGCCCTCGAACTCTGGGCTCATCTCGCTCGAGACGGCCTTCTAGCCGGGGATGTGGTCGACGAGCTCGAGGTAGACCATGTCGGCGGCGTCGCCGGCTCTGGGCCCGACCTTGACGATGCGCGAATAGCCGCCGGGGCGGTCGGCGAAACGAGGTGCGACCTCGCTGAAGAGGATGTGCACGGCGTCGACGGAGCGGAGCTTGGAGATCGCCAGCCTGCGCGCGGCCAGATCGCCGCGGCGGCCGAGCGTGATCATCTGTTCGGCGAGCGGCTTGACTGCCTTGGCTTTGGCCTCAGTCGTCTTGATGCGGCCGTGCTCGATCAGCGAGCAGACCAGGTTGGCGTAGAGCGCCCGCCTGTGCGCGGAGTCGCGACCGAGCTTCTTACCTGTGCGCTGGTGTCGCATCGTCGCTCAATCCTCGCCGCGCAGACTCAGACTATGGGCCGCCAGCGTCTCCTTGACCTCTTCGATCGACTTCTTGCCGAAGTTGGGGATCGCGCCCAGCTCGACCTCGGTCTTCGAGACCAGGTCGCCGATAGTCTCGATGCCGACGCGCTTCAGGCAGTTGTAGGAGCGAACGCCCAGCTCGAGCTCTTCGATCGGGAAGTTCTCCATCCCGTGCGCGGCCGATGCCTCGGGCGCCGCCTCGGCGGCGGCGGCCTGGGTCAGGCCTTCGATCTTCTCGACATCGGTGAAGATAGCGAGCTGGCGGATGAGGATCTCGGCCGCCTGCGCAACCGCCTCGCGCGGGTCGATCGAGCCGTCCGTTGTGATATCGAGGCGCAGCTTGTCGTAATCGGTGCGCTGACCGACGCGGGCCGCCTCGACGTCGTAGGAGACGCGGCGAACCGGCGAGAAGATCGAATCGACCGGAATCACGCCGATCGTGTGCTCGGGCCCGCGGTTGAGCTCGGCCGGAATGTAGCCGCGGCCTCGCCCGATCGTCAGCGTCAGCTCGAGCTTGCCGCGCTCGGAGAGGTGAGCAAGCTCGAGCTCCGGGTTCAAGATCTCGAGATCTGCAGGCACCTCGAGGTCGCCCGCCGTGATCGAGCCCGGACCCTTCTTCGAGAGCCGAACCTCAATCTCGGGCGAGTCGCCGTAGAGACGGCAAATCAGGTTCTTCAGGTTGAGAACGATGTCGGTCACGTCCTCGCGCACACCGGGAATGGTGGTGAACTCGTGCGCTACTCCCTCGATCTTCACCGAGGTCACGGCGGCGCCCTCAAGTGAGGAGAGCAGCACGCGTCGGAGCGAGTTCCCGAACGTGTATCCGAAGCCGCGATCGAGCGGCTCGATCACGAAGATGCCGCGCCGGTCATCCACTTCCTCGTGGACAATCTTGGGAACCTGGAATTCCATGAGGCTCATGCGAGTGGCCAAGTTGCCGTTCCTTTCCCTCTCCTGAAAACTCGTCCCAGTCGGTTACTTCGAGTAGAGCTCGACGATCAGCGATTCCTGAACCTGCGTGTCGATCTCTTCGCGCTCGGGCCAGCGCAAGATCGTCCCGGTCAATCCCTCGTGATCGGCCTGCATCCAGCCCGGCACCGAGGCGGTGAGATCGGTGGCATCCCGGATCAGCTGCTCGGCATCGGAGCCCGAGCGCACCGCGATCACGTCTTCGGGCTTGATTTGGTAGCTCGGGATGTTGACGCGACGCCCGTTGACATGGAAGTGCCCGTGGCGGACGAGCTGCCGAGCCTGCGCACGTGAGGAGGCGAAACCGAGGCGAGTGACAACGTTGTCGAGCCGTGCCTCGAGCAGGCGCAGCAGGTTCTCGCCGGTGATGCCCGAGCGCCGGGCCGCCTTCTCGTAGTAGCCGCGGAACTGCTTTTCGAGTAGCCCGTAGTAGCGGCGCGCCTTCTGCTTCTCGCGCAGCTGCAGCAGGTACTCGCTCTGCTTGATGCGGCCGCGGCCATGCTCGCCCGGCGGATAGCTGCGTCGCTCGACGGCGCACTTCTCGGTCAGGCAGCGCTCGCCCTTGAGAAAGAGCTTGAGACCCTCGCGGCGGCACTGCTTGCACCTCGGCTCGAGATTCCGTGCCACTAGCTAAACCCTCCGCCGTTTCTTCTGCCGCACGCCGTTGTGGGCCTGGGGCGTCACGTCCTTGACCGAGAGGATCTCGAGCCCGGCTGCCTGGAGCGAGCGGATCGCCGTCTCGCGTCCCGAGCCGGGGCCCTTGACGAAGACCTCGACCTTCTGCAGACCGTGCTCCATGCCCTTGCGCGCAGCCGAGTCCGCCGTCACCTGCGCGGCGAACGGCGTCGACTTGCGCGATCCCTTGAAGCCCGCCGAGCCGGCCGACTCCCAGACGATAACGGCGCCCTCGCGGTCGGTCAGAGCGACGATCGTGTTGTTGAACGACGTCTTGATGTGGGCCTGGCCGACGGCGATGTTCTTCTTGACGCGGCGGCGCGAACGACCGCGCGTCGGTTTTCTAGGAGGCGCCAACTACTTTCCCTTCTTGCCTCGGCCGATCAGCTTCTTCGGACCCTTGCGTGTGCGCGCGTTCGTCTTCGTCCGCTGCCCGTTGACCGGCAGGCCGCGCCTGTGGCGGATACCGCGGTAGCAGCCGATCTCGACCAGGCGCTTGATCGCCTGCTGGCGATCGCGACGAAGATCGCCCTCGACCTCGAGGTTCTGGTCGATGTAGTTGCGAAGTTTGGTGACTTCCTCGTCGGTGAGATCGCGCACCTTGGTGTCGGGCGAGAGTCCGAGATCGTTACAGACCTTGAGCGAGGTCGAGCGCCCCACTCCGTAGATGTAAGTCAGCCCGACTTCGAGTCGTTTCTGGTTCGGTAAATTGACGCCGGCGATACGTGCCATCTATGCCTTTCCTAGCCCTGCCGCTGCTTGTGACGAGGGTTGGAGCAGATGACCATCACCGTGCCGTGCCTCTTAATGACTCGGCAGCGCTCGCAAATCGGTTTTACAGAGGGACGAACTTTCATTTTTTACCTGTGTCTGTAGGTGATCCGGCCTCGTGTCAGGTCGTAAGGCGAGAGCTCGACCTTTACCTTGTCGCCGGGGAGAATTCGGATGTAGTGCTTGCGCATCTTTCCGGAGATGGTCGCAAGCACGCTGTGTCCGCCATCGACTTGCACCCGGAACATCGTGCTCGGAAGCGCCTCGACGACCTCGCCTTCTACCTCGATTTTCTCTTCGCTCTTCGCCATCCTTCTCACGGAAACCGCGCTCGTTGGAGCGCGGTAATGCCTACGGCACGCGTGCACAGTTCGACGCGCTGCGCCGCGGCAGGCAATCGTAGCAGCTTCTACCCGTTCCTCGCTCTTTTCGACCGCGTTCAACCCGCTGAGAGCCCTGAAATCGCGGTCAGATCGACGTCGGGCGCGGTCGTGAGGATACGGGGTCCCTCGGCCGTGATCGCCACGGTGTGCTCGAAGTGGGCGGAAAGCGAGCCGTCGGAGGTGGAGATCGACCACTCGTCGTCGTGCACGAAGACGTCGGGCGAGCCTGCGTTGATCATCGGCTCGATCGCCAGCGTCATTCCCACCGCCAGCTCGGGTCCGCGGCCGGGCTCACCGTAGTTGGGGATCTGCGGATCCTCGTGCATCACCCGGCCGACTCCGTGACCGACGAGCGTGCGCACAACCGAGAAACCCGGCCCTTCGGTCGCCTGCTGCACGGCGTGTGAGATGTCGGTGAGTCTATTGCCCGATCTGGCCCGCTCCACCCCGGCTGCGAGTGCCGCCCGGCAGGCCTCCAGCAACCGGCGCGCTTCGGGATCGATCTCCCCGACCGGAAAGGTGAAGGCACCGTCGCCGACGAAGCCGTCCAACGTCACACCGACGTCGACCGAGAGAATGTCGCCCTCAGCGAGCGTGTAGTCGCCCGGAATGCCGTGCACGACCATCGAGTTGGGCGAGGCGCAGATCGAGGCCGGGTAGCCGCGGTAGCCCTTGAAGGTTGGCTCAGCGCCCTGCGAGCGGATGAGCTCCTCGGCCAGCGCGTCGAGCTCGGCGGTGGTAACTCCCGGCTCGATGGCAGTTCCGATGAGCGCGAGCGCCCGGGCGACGAGCTCGCCGGACCGTGCCATCTGCTCGATCTCCTGCGCGGACTTGCGGATGATCACCGAGGAACTCCTTTCAAAACGAAGCACTCCGCCGCCCGGCCGCGCTCGGCGGCACGATGCGTTGTCCTCGGTCGCGCCCGTAGCCTCCAGCTACGAACGCGACACTGCGTCCTAGCCTCGCACTCACCGATCACACCCAGTCGACGGGTCTTCATTCCGAAATGAGTTCATGCGGCGCCGTCGAGCTCACGCTCGATCGCGGCGAACACCTCGTCCATGCTCGGTGTGGAATCGACGGCGACGAGGATTCCCTTGCTGAGGTAGTACTTCGAAAGCGGCTCGGTCTGGCGCCGGTAGACCTCGAAACGGTTCCTGATCACTTCGGGAGTATCATCGGCGCGGCCCAGCTCGGCAGCACGGCCGAGCATGCGTTCGGCCGCCGTGTCCTCGGCCAGCTCCAGCTCGAGGACGACCTTGAGCGGGCGGCCGAGCTCGGCCAGAAGCAAATCGAGCGCCTCAGCCTGGGCGAGCGTGCGAGGGAAACCGTCGAGCACGAAACCGTTCTGGGTGTCGGACTGGTCGAGGCGGTTGCGGATCACGTCGATCACGAGCTCGTCGGGAACGAGCCCGCCGCTCTCGACAATCGACTTCACCTTCTGCCCCAGCTCCGATCCGGCCGCGATCGCGCCGCGCAACATCTCGCCGGTCGAGATATGCGGAATGCCGTGTGTCTCGGCGATGCGAACAGCCTGAGTTCCCTTGCCGGTGCCGGGGGCGCCCAGCATGACCAGATTCAGTTCGCTCACTTCAAGAACCCTTCGTAGGAACGCATCATCATCTGCGACTGCATCTGCCGCATCGTGTCGAGCGCGACGCCGACGACGATCAGAATCGAGGTGCCGCCGAGGGCACGCCTGCTCGCCTGCGAGAAGCCGAAGTACTTGATCACGAGCACCGGGAAGACGGCAACCAGGGCCAAGAAGAGCGAGCCCGGAAGAGTCAGGCGCGTCATCACGCGATCGAGATACTGCGCCGTCGGCGGACCGGGCCGGATGCCCGGGATGTAGCCGCCGTTCTTGCGCAAGTTGTCGGACTGGTCGAGTGGATTGAACTGGACGGCGGTGTAGAAGAAGGTGAAGGCGATGATCAGGAGCGCCTCGACAAGCAGATAGGAGTTGCTCACCGGTCGGAAGTGCGTGTTGATGAAGTGCTGCGTACCCGGGAAGAAGAGAGCGATCGTGGGCGGGAAGGACATGAGCGCGGCGGCGAAGATGACCGGGATCACGCCCGCCATGTTCACGCGCAGCGGCATGTAGGTCGATCCACCGGCCGTCATCCGGCGCCCGACGACGCGCTTGGCGTACTGAATCGGGATCTTGCGCTGTCCCTCCTGGACATAGACGACGGCGACGATCACACCGAGCACGAGTAGCGGGAAGAAGAGACGCTCGGTCGAGCTGCCGTTGATCCAGACGCGGGTACCACCGACGAGCCCGGCGATGATGGAGGCGAACACCAGCAGCGAGATGCCGTTGCCGACGCCGCGTTTCGTGATCAATTCGCCGAGCCACATCAGGAGCACCGAGCCGGCGGTGAGCGTGAGGATGATCAGCAGGAACCGGCCCATGGTTCCGGATAGATAGCCCTGGCGGTGGAAGAGGTAGGTCCAGCCCATCGCCTGGATCGCCGACAGGACGACGGTGAAATAGCGCGTGTACTGGGTGATCTTCGCGTAGCCCGATTCGCCCTCTTTCTGCAGCTGTTCGAGCTTTGGAACAGCCACCGTCATGAGCTGCATGATGATCGAGGCGGTGATGTAGGGCATGATCCCAAGCGCGAACAGCGAGAACTTCGAGAGCGCGCCGCCCGAGAACATGTTGAGCAGGCTAAAAACCGTACCGCTCTGGTTCTGGAAAGCCCGTTTGATCTGCTCGGAGTTGACGCCCGGAGCGGGCATCAAGCAACCGAGCCGGTAGATCGCAAGGATGAGCGCGGTAAAGAGAACGCGCTTGCGGAGCTCGGGAACCTTCCAGGCGTTAGAGAGCCAGGAGAACATGTGATCTCGCTACTCCTCGGACTCGGCCGCCGGCTCTTCGCTCGGAGCTGCTTCTTCGCTCGGCGCAGCCTTCGCCTTCGCACGCTTCGCGGCGGTCTTGACTATCGGCTCGCGTAGGCACACGACCTTGCCGCCCGCCTTCTCGATCTTCTCCCGCGCGCCGGCCGAGAAACGATGAGCCGTTACGGTCAGCTTCTTGGTCAGCTCGCCGTCACCGAGCACCTTCACGTCGATGCGCGCGCTCGAGACGAGCCCACGGGCGAGCATCAGCTCCGGCGTCACATCGGTTCCGGCGTCGAAGCGCTCCAGATCGCGGACGTTGACGGGTTGAGTCTCGGTGCGGAAGGGGCCGACCGGCATCGCGTCCTTCGAGGTCGAGCCACGCAGCTTGCCAAGGCGCATCGCCAGCGGCATCTGGCCGCCCTCGAAACCAGCGCGCATCTTGTGCGAGCCGGCACGGGACTTCTGACCCTTGAGCCCGCGCCCGGAGTAGCGACCCTTGCCGGAGCCCTGGCCGCGGCCGATGCGCTTGCGCGCCTTGCGTGGCTGAGCCGGACTTAGATTGGAGAGATTGAGCTCGTCGCTCATCAGGACTCCTCGACCTTGACGAGGTGGCGGATCTTCTCGAGCATACCGGTCAGCTCGCGGCTCTCCTCGTGCTCGACCGAGCGACCGATGCGACCCAGACCAAGCGCGCGCAGCGTGCCGCGATGGCGCCGGCTCTGGGTGATCTCGCTGCGGATCTGAGTGATGCGCAGACGGGCCATCAGGCAGACGCCTCCGTGGTCTTGGCGGGGGCCCGCGGCGGGAGCACGTCGGCTATCGACTTGCCGCGAATGCGCGCGACGTCCTCGGGACGGCGCAGGCTTTTTAGGGCGTTCACGGTCGCCTTGGCCATGTTGATCGGATTCGTCGTGCCGAGGCTCTTGGCGAGGATGTCGTGGATCCCGGCCAGTTCGAGTACCGCCCGCACGCCGCCGCCGGCGATGACGCCGGTGCCCTCGCTCGCCGGCCTGAGCAGCACACGAGCCGCGTCGAACTTACCGATCGTCTCGTGCGTGATCGTGGTGCGATGCTTGGGTACGGTGAAGAGATTCTTCTTGGCGTCGTCGACCGCCTTGGTGATGGCGAGCGGAACCTCACGCGCCTTGCCGTAGCCGACGCCGACACGGTCGACCCCGTCGCCGATGGCGACCAGCGCAGTGAACGAGAAGCGCCGGCCACCTTTGACCACCTTGGCGACTCGGTTGATCTCGATCACGCGCTCTTTGAGCTCACGCTGCTCGGATGCTTCGATATTGCTCAACGACCGTCGCCTCCTTCGAAATCGTGCCGCCCGAGCGGCGAAAACCAAGCGTCGCTAGGACGCAGGGGGCGTTCGTAGCCGGCGGCTACGGACGCGACTGAGGACAACGCGAGGCGCCGGTTTGCAGCCGCCTCGGCGGTGCGAGGTCGAAACGGGGCTACGGTCATCAGAACTTGAGTCCTCCTTCGCGCGCTGCGTCCGCGAGCGCCTTGACACGACCGTGATAGAGGTAGCCGGCGCGGTCGAAGACGCAGGTCTCGATACCGGCCTTCTTGGCGCTCGCCGCCAGGCGCTTTCCAACCTCGGCGGCCTGGGCGGTCTTCGCGCCCTTGAAGCTCTTGGGCAGGCCGATCCAGGTTGCCGAGGCGAGCGTCTGCCCGCGCTCGTCGTCGACGAGCTGTGCCGAGATTCCGCGGTTGGAGCGAAACACGACCAAGCGTGGCCGCTCGACCGTGCCGGCGATCTTCCTGCGCACCCGCCGGTGGCGGCGGATGCGGGCTTCTCGCGTAGTGAGGCTGCTCATCGGTCACCACCTTCAGAGATCGCGCTTTCCGACCGCGAAAAGCAAGCCAGACTAGGACGCAGGGAGCGCGCGTAGCCGGTGGCTACGGGTGCGACTGAGGACGACGTATCGCGCCGCTTTGCAGCGAAGCGGAAAACGCGAGATGTGTAGGTGGGGAACGACATCAGGCTCTCTTACCTACCTTCCGGCGCACGTGCTCGCCCGTGTAGCGGATCCCCTTGCCCTTGTAGGGTTCGGGCGGGCGCACGGCGCGGATCTCGGCGGCAGTCTGCCCGACCATCTGCTTGTCGGTGCCTTTGACGATGATCTGGGTCGGAATCGGGACCTCGAAGTCGATGCCGGCGCGCGGCTGGATAACGACCGAATGCGAGAAGCCGACGGCGAGCTCGAGGTCCTTCCCTTTGAGCGCGGCGCGGTAGCCGACGCCCTGGATCTCGAGCTGCTTGGAAAAGCCCTTGGCGACTCCTTCGACCATGTTGGCCACGAGCGTGCGGGTGAGTCCGTGCAGGGCCCTGTCTTCGCCGCGATCGGTAGGCCTGGTGACGATAATCTCGCCGTCCTTCTCCTCGATCTTCATCCGCTGCGGAACGACCTGAGAGAGGTCGCCCCGCGGCCCACTCACGTCCACGCGCCCAGGCGCGATCGTGACGGTAACTCCGTCCGGCACTTCGATCGGTTTTCTTCCAATGCGACTCACTTCAACTAACGCCCTTCTCGGCAGCAATCACCAAACGAAACAGACGACCTCGCCTCCGATGCCCTCTTCCTGCGCACGACGGCTCGTGACCAGGCCCTTGGAGGTGGAAAGGATAGCGGTGCCCATGCCACCGAGCACGCGTGGCAACCGGTCGCCTCGTGCATAGACGCGGCGACCGGGGCGCGAGACGCGGCGCAGGCCGCTGATGACCCGCTCGCGGTTACGCCCGAACTTGAGCTGGATAACCAGCGTGTCGAAGCTCTCGCCTTTCTCGATGCGGCAGTCGCGTACGTAGCCCTCCTCCACGAGGATGCGGGCGATCGACTCCTTCATGCGCGAGGTCGGCATGCGCACCTCTTCGTGCAGCGCCTTGTTGGCGTTGCGGATACGGGCGAGCATGTCGGCTATGGGATCGGTCTGCACGGTCTCACCTTCCTACCAGGAACTCTTGGTCATCCCAGGAATGACACCTTGATGGGCAAGCTCGCGCAGGCAGATGCGGCAGAGCTTGAACTTTCGAAAGACCGCGCGCGGGCGACCGCAGCGCTGGCAGCGCGAGTACGAGCGCGTGCGAAAGCGCTGCGGCCTTGCCTGCTTTACAACTAGGGATCTCTTGGCCATCAGCGTTCTCTTCTTTCTGCGGCGAAGGGCAGGCCCAGCCCGCGCAGGAGCGCGAGCGACGCCTCGTCACCTTCGGCCGTGGTCGTGATAGTGACGTCGAGCCCGTGAATCTGGACAACGTCGTCGTAGTTGATCTCGGGGAAGATGATCTGCTCACGGATGCCGAGCGAGTAGTTGCCGCGGCCGTCGAACGAGCCCGGGTCGAGCCCACGGAAGTCGCGGATACGCGGCAGGGCCACCGATACGAGCCGATCGAGAAACTCGTACATGCGCGCTCCTCGAAGCGTTACTCGCACCCCAACCGGCATCCCGGCGCGGAGCTTGAAGGCCGCGATCGACTTGCGCGCACGCCGCACCTGCGGGCGCTGGCTGGCGATGATCGTCAGCTCGTCGAGCGCCGAGTCGAGCGCCTTGGCATCGGTCTTGGCCTCGCCGACCCCCATGTTGAGCGTGATCTTCGTCAGCCTGGGCACCTGCATGATCGAGCTGAGACCGAGCTCTTCCTTGAGTGTCGGCCGGAGCTCGCTCTCGTAGTACTCCTTGAGGCGCGGCGCGTAAGCGTCGGTTTTCTTGGGGTTCATCTGTCGATCTCCTGGCCGCAACCCTCGCGCCGGCAGACCCGCACCTTGTGCGTCTCGCCCTTGCGCTCGACGATCTTCACGCCAACCCGGGTCGGCTTGTTGCAGACGGGGCAGACGATCATCACGTTCGAAGCGTCGAGCGGTGCCGCCTTCTCGATGATCCCGCCGGGCACAACCCCTGGGGCTCCCATGCGGCTCGCGTCCTTCATGGCGCGGGGGCGCGTGTGGCGCTTGATCGTGTTCAGGTTCTCGACGATGACTCGACGCTCGCCGGGGCGCGCCTCGATGACGCGGCCCTGCTTGCCACGGTCTTTGCCGCTGAGAACCTGGACGAGGTCGCCCTTTTTGATCTTGAGCTTGGCCGCTGACATCAAAGAACCTCCGGGGCAAGGCTGACGATCTTCATGAAGTTCTTCTCGCGCAGCTCGCGGGCGACCGGGCCAAAGATGCGCGTGCCGCGCGGATTGCGCTGGTTGTCGATGATCACGGCCGCGTTTTCGTCAAAGGCGATCTGGGTGCCGTCGTCGCGGGCGTAGGCCTTCTTGGTGCGCACGACCACTGCCTTGACGACTTCACCCTTCTTCACCTGGCCTTGCGGAGTCGCCGACTTGACGGTGGCAACGATGATGTCGCCCACGCGCGCATAACGGCGGTGCGAGCCGCCCATGACGCGAATACAGAGAAGCTCGCGGGCGCCCGTGTTGTCGGCCACACGCAGACGTGATTCCTGCTGGATCACTTCAGGCCTCCCTGCTCACAGATCGAGCTTGCCGGCCGCGAAAACTAAGACGCAGGGAGCGCTCGTAGCCGGTGGCTACGGGTGCGACTGAGGACGACGTATGGCGCCGCTTTGCAGCGGATCGGCGAGCGCGAGATGTGAGGAGGGCGGCCGTCATTTTGCTGCCTCCAAGATCTCCACTACGCGCCAGCGTTTGGTGGCAGAGAGCGGCCGCGTCTCGACGATGCGAACGATATCGCCCACCTTGACGCTGTTCGCCTCGTCGTGAGCGTGGAACTTCTTCGAACGGCGCATCACCTTGCCGTACTTCCTGTGCGCCTTGATGGTGTCGACCTTGACAACGACGGTCTTGTCCATCGCCGCGGAGACGACCACGCCACGCCGTTCCTGGCGGCCGCCGCGCTCGGATTCGGGCTTGGGCAGGCTAACGATCGGCTTGCGCGCGCCCCGCTTCGCCGGCTTCTTCGCCTGTGCCTTGCCGGTGCGTTGACGGCGCTCGTGACGAGGAACGTGGCGGCGACTCCGCGCTCGCTTGGCCGGTTGAGCGGGAGCGGGCGCGGGCGCAGCCTCGGGCTCCGACGCGAGCGCAGCCTCAGGCTCGGGCGCAGTCTCGGACTCGGGCTCGGACGCGACCTCCGCGACCGGCTCTTCAGGCGCCGGCTCGGGAGCGAGTTCCGTTGCAGCCTCGGGCTCCGTTGTGGGAGCAGCCTCGGGCTCGGGTTCGGGCTCTGCCGGGGTCTCGGATTCGGGCGCGGGCTCTGGCGTAACCTCGGCCACGGGCTCCTCGGCCACGGCCTCGGTCGGGGCCTCGGTCTCGACCTGCTCTTCGCTCGGGTTGATCTTGTTCTCGTCCATCTACTGCCTCTCCAGCGCTGCTTGCCGCTCGCCGCGGATGGTGATAATGCGCGCGATATCGCGCTTCACGAGCGGGATCCGCGCCGTGTTCTCGAGCGCTCCGGTCGCCGACTGGAAGCGCAAATTGAAGAGTTCTTGGCGCGCATCAACCAACTTGTGCTCCAGCTCCTCGTCACTCAATTCGCGCAGCTCCTTAGCTCTCATAAGGACCACTCTCTCGCGTGACGATCTTCGACTTAACGGCGAGTTTCTGACTGGCGAGCCGGAGCGCCTCACGCGCCAGCGGCTCCGATACGCCAGACAACTCGAACATGACGCGCCCGGGCTTGATCACGGCAACCCACCCCTCGGGCGAGCCCTTACCGGAGCCCATGCGCGTTTCCGCCGGCTTCTTGGTAAAGGACTTGTCGGGGAAGACGTTGATCCAGACCTTGCCGCCGCGCTTAATCTTGCGCGTCATGGCGATACGAGCTGCCTCGATCTGCCGGTTCGTGATCCAGCCCGCCTCGAGCGACTTGAGCCCGAAATCGCCGAACTGCACGGTCGTCTGACCCTTGGAGTAGCCACGGCGGCGGCCCCGGTGCACCTTGCGGAACTTTGTTCTGCGCGGCAGCAACATCAGCTACTCGCCTCGCTTTCGGTCTCCGGTTTCTTGCGCGGCGAGCGTTTGGCGGCCGGCTTGGCCGTTTCCTTGCTCACGGCGGCTTTTACCGGCTTCTCGACTACAGCCTTGGGCTTCGCGGCAGCCTTGGGCTTCGCGGCCGCCTTCGGCTTGTCGGCGGTTGCCTTGGGTTTTGCGGCCGCTTTCGGCTTGTCGGCGGCAGCCTTCTTCGGCTTCTCCTCAACCGTGGACTTGGGCTTCGCGGTAGCCTTCGGCTTCGCGGTGGTCGTCTCCGCTTTCTCGGCGGCGGCAGCCTTCGGCTTCTCGGCCGGAGTCACGGGTGCCTCGACGGCGGGAGCCGGAGTCTTAGCCTCGGCGCTCTCCACTGCGGCGACCTGCCCCTCGGCGGGCTGCTCTTCAGGGCGCGGGCGCGGCGGGCGCTGACCCGGACCGCGGGAGCCGGAACGGCGCCTCTGGCGAACGGGACCCAGTCCTTCCCGGTCGACACTGCGACCGCGGCCACCTTCGCGCGCGGCCGCGAGCCCTTCGCCGCCCGAGCCTCGCCGGCGGGCCTGATCCTGCTCGCCCAACCTCGACTCGCGGCCGCCCTGAAGGCCCTCGAATCCCTCGGGCATGATCTCGCCCTTGTTGATCCAGACCTTGACGCCGATGCGGCCGAAAGTGGTGCGCGCCTCGGTGAAGCCGTAGTCGATATCGGCGCGGATGGTGTGTAGCGGGACACGTCCCTCGGAGTAGCTCTCCGAGCGGCTCATCTCAGTTCCACCCAGGCGGCCCGAGCATACGATCTTGATCCCTTGAGCGCCCGAGCGGATCGCCGAGGCCAGCGCACGCTTCATCGCGCGACGGAAGCTGACCCGGTTCTGGAGCTGCTCTGCAACCGACTGCGCGACCAGCTTGGCGTCGAGCTCGGGCCGCTTGATCTCGTTGATGTTGATGTGAACGTTCTTGCGCGTGATCGCGTGCAGCTCGCGGCGGAGCGCATCCACCTCGACGCCCGATTTACCGATCACGATTCCGGGGCGAGCGGTATAGATGTCGACGGTCACGCGCTGCTTGTCCTTGCGAATGAGGATGTCCGAGAGCCCGGCGTGTGCGAGCTTACCGTTGATGTGATCGCGGATCTGCACGTCCTCGATCAGCCAGCTGGCAAATTCCTTCGGGCCGGCAAACCAGTTCGACTTCCAGTCATGGATGATGCCGACGCGCAGACCGCCAGGGTGAACCTTCTGGCCCATACCTACTCCTCTACCTTCTTGCTCTTGGGCGCGCGCCTGGTTGCCGTTTTCGGCTCGGCTTCACCCTGTTTGGTTTTCTTGGCGCGCGGCTTGGCGGCGGCCTTTCCCTGTGCCGTCAACTTCGCTTTGCTCGCGGTCTCGGCCGGCTTCGTCTCGGCCGGGGCGGTCTCCACCACCGTCTGAGCTTCCGCGGCCGTAGGACTGCTCTGCGCCGGCTTGGCGCGCTCGCTTGAAGGAGCTACGGGCTTGGTCGACCTGCCCTGAGACTGCGCTCCGAGTGAGGTCAGCTTGATGGTGATGTGACAGCTTCCCTTGATGAACCGGTCGGCGCGGCCACGTGCCCGCGGCTTCCAGCGCTTCAGACGCGGACCCTCGTCCGCGTAACAGGCGGAGATATACATGTCGTCGCCGTAGAGGCCATGGTTGGCCTCGGCGTTGGCTACAGCCGAGCGCAGCACCTTGTCGACCTCGCGTGCCACGTCGCGGGTCGAGAAGGCGAGCACCGTGCGCGCCTCGGGCACGGTGCGCCCGCGGACTGTGTCCAGCACAAGCCGGGCCTTGCGCGCCGAGCAGCGAACCCACTTCGCCTGGGCCCGCACTTCGGAGGTTTTTGTTACTTGCGTCTTTGCCATCTCAGTTGTCTCAGTGCCTCTTGACCTTCGCCTGCCGGTCGCCGGCGTGACCGCGGAAGGTGCGCGTGAGCGCGAACTCGCCCAGCTTGTGCCCGACCATGGCCTCGTCGATGAACACCGGCACGTGCTTGCGCCCGTCGTAGACGGCGATCGTGTGCCCGACCATCTCCGGGAAGATGGTCGAGGTGCGCGACCACGTCTTGATCACCTGCTTCTCGCCGGAAGCGTTCAGGTCGTTGACCCGCCGTAGCAGGCGCTCTTCCACGAACGGCCCCTTCTTTGACGATCTACTCACGCTTCAGATCCCTCTCTCTGCCTTGATCTAGCAGCCTGGCGCCCGGGCGCTAACGGCTTCTTTCCTTACCACGCCTGCGCGGGCGAACGATCAGCTTGTTGGATTCCTTGTGCTTGCGACGCGTGCGCTTGCCGAGCGTCGGCACGCCCCAAGGAGTCACCGGATGGCGGCCACCCTTCGACTTGCCCTCGCCGCCGCCGTGCGGATGGTCGACCGGGTTCATGGCCGAGCCGCGCACCGTCGGTCGCTTTCCGCGCCAGCGGCTGCGTCCCGCTTTGCCGCCGGTGATATTCGAGTGGTCGACGTTCCCGACCTGACCGATCGTGGCCCGGCAGGTGAGCGCTACGCGGCGCATCTCGCCCGAGGGGAGACGCAGCACGCCGTAGGGATCGTCCTTGGCGACCAGCTGCACGCTCGAACCGGCACTGCGAGCGATCTGGCCGCCCTTGCCGGGCTTGAGCTCGACGTTGTGCAGCATCGTGCCGGTGGGGATGTTGGCGATCGGCAGCGCGTTCCCGGGCTTGATGTCCGCGCTCGGACCCGATTCGACCAGCGCGCCCACGGTCAACCCGGCCGGAGCGAGGATGTAGGCCTTGGCACCGTCGGCGTAGTGCAGGAGCGCGATTCGAGCCGAGCGGTTGGGGTCGTACTCGATCCCGGCCACCTTGGCCGGGATGCCGTCCTTGAGGCGCTTGAAGTCGATGCTGCGGTAGCGGCGCTTGTGACCACCGCCCTGGTGTCGGGTCGTGATGCGGCCGTTGACGTTGCGACCACCCTTCCTCTTCACCGGCTCGAGCAGGCTCTTCTCGGGCGTCGTCTTGGTGACGTCGTCGAAGGTCGTGACCGACATGAAACGGCGCCCCGGGCTGGTCGGCTTGTATCGGCGTACTGGCATCTCGCTCGATCCCCTCTCCTAGACCTGGGCACCCTGGAAGATCTCGATCGAATGACCTTCGCGCAGCTTCACGATGGCCTTCTTCCAGCCCGGTCGCCGGCCGCGGCTGACACCGCGCTTCTTCGGCTTGGACGGCATCGAGACGATGTTGACCGACTCGACCTCGACTTCGAACTGCGCCTCCACGGCCTGGCGCACCTGCGTCTTGTGGGCGTCTGGGTGAATGCGGAAGCAGTACTTGCGCTCGTTGATCATGTGATAGCTCTTCTCCGAGACCACCGGCGCGATCAGGATCTGGGTCGGCTCCAGCTTCACTTCGACCCTTCCTTGCGCGAGGCCGTCTCGGCCTTCGCCTGAACGAGTGGTAGCGAGGCCTCGCTGACGAGCAGCGAGCGGGCCCAAACGATCGCCGCGACCTCGATCTCGGTGGGCGGGATCACCAGCGTGCGGGGAAGGTTGCGGAAGCTCTTGGCGAGCGCCTCCTCCTCGGGCTGGGCGACGATCAGAAGCGGCAGCTTGTGTTCCCAGCCGGCGAGCAGCGCCAGCGCGCTCTTCGTCGAGGGCTCTATCAGAGCCGTACCGTCGATGACCGCCAGCGAACCGCGCCGCGCGTGGGCCGAGAGAGCGCCCGCGAGCGCGGCCCGGCGCTCCTTGCGGTTGACCTTGAACTCGAAGGAGTGCATGACCGGCGCGAAGGCGACACCGCCACCCGTCCACTGCGGAGCCCTGGTCGTGCCGGCCCGTGCTCGGCCTGTGCCCTTTTGCCGCCAGGGCTTGGAGCGACCGCCGGCGACCATTCCGCGACTCTTGGTTCCGCGCGTGCCCTGACGCGCAGCCGCCAGCTCGGCCCGCACCGTTTGGTGGAGTAGATGCGGCTTGGTCTCGGCGGCGAACACCGCCGAGCTCAGCGAGACTTCGCCCGCGGCCTTGCCGGGCACGAGCAGCGGAGCCCTGAGCGCCTTAGCGGGGCTCAGGCGCTCAGGCGCCTTCTCGGGGCTCATCTCGCCTCCTCGCGGATCTCGACGATGCCGTTCTTCGGGCCGGGAACCGCGCCCTTGACCATGATCACGTTCAGCTCGGGGTCGATCCCGTGCACCGTCAACCCCACCTGGGTGGCGCGCTTGCCGCCCATGCGACCCGCCATCTTCATTCCCTTGAACACGCGCGAGGGTGTGGCCGAGGCGCCGATCGAGCCCGGCTTACGGATGTTGTGCGAGCCGTGTGATTTGGGGCCGCTCTTGAAGTTGTGACGCTTGATCGTGCCCTGGAAGCCCTTGCCGATGCCAATCCCTGCGACCTTGATCTTGTCGCCGGGCTGGAAGATCTCGACCGTGACGGTGTCGCCGGTGGAAAGCTCGCTCGGGCCGCGGAACTCGACCAGGTGCCGGTGCGCGGAGGCGCCCGCCCTGCGCAGGTGGCCGAGCTCGCCCTTGCTGAGCTTGCGATCGGCGACCGGATCGAAGGCGAGCTGAACAGCCTCGTAGCCGTCCGTGCCGGGCGTCTTCACCTGCACGACAGGGCAGGGACCGGCCTGGATCACGGTCACGGACGTGACGACGCCGCTCTCCGGATCGAAGAGCTGGGTCATCCCGAGCTTCTTGCCGACTATCCCTTTCACGTTTCCTTCCAGTGCGCCTAGAGCTTGATCTCGATGTCGATGCCCGCCGGTAAGTCGAGCCGCATCAGCGAGTCGACCGTCTTCGGGGTCGGTGAGTGGATATCGATCAGGCGCTTGTGCGTCCGCACCTCGAAATGCTCGCGCGAGTCTTTGTCCTTGAAGGGACTGCGGATCACGCAGTAGACGTTGCGTTCCGTGGGCAGAGGCACGGGACCGGTGATGGTCGCGCCGGTGCGTTGAGCCGTCTCGACGATCTGCGAAGCAGAGCGATCGAGCTGCTGGTAGTCGTAGCCTTTTAGGCGGATACGGATTTTGTGCTGTGGCACCGGCGCGTCCTTCCCTGGTCTCCTCGAAGACCTACTTGATGATCTCCGTGACGGCGCCTGCGCCCACGGTGCGTCCACCCTCGCGGATGGCGAAGCGCAGGCCGGTGGTCATGGCGATCGGCTGGATCAGCTCGATCTCCATGACGGTGTTGTCGCCCGGCATGACCATCTCCTGACCCTCTGGCAACTTGATCGAGCCGGTCACGTCCGTGGTGCGGAAGTAGAACTGCGGCCGGTAGCCGTTGAAGAACGGCGTGTGGCGACCGCCCTCGTCGCGTGAGAGGACGTAGACCTGGGCCTTGAAGTGGGTGTGCGGAGTGATCGAGCCCGGCTTGGCGAGCACCTGTCCGCGCTCGACCTCCTCGCGCTTGATGCCGCGCAGGAGCGCACCGGCGTTGTCGCCGGCCTGGGCGTAGTCAAGCGTCTTGTTGAACATCTCGAGACCCGTGATGACCGTCTTGGTGATCTCGGGATGGATGCCGATGATCTCGACGTCGTCGCCGGTCTTGGCCTTGCCCTGCTCGATACGGCCGGTCACGACGGTGCCGCGGCCGGTGATCGTGAAGACGTCCTCGATCGGCATCAGGAAGGGCTTGTCGACGTCGCGTTGGGGCTCCGGGATGTAGGCGTCGACGGCCTCCATCAGCTCGGTGATCTTCGGCGTCCACTCCGGATCACCCTCGAGCGCCTTGAGCGCCGACAGGGTGATGACTGGAATGTCATCGCCGGGGAACTCGTACTTGGAGAGCAGATCGCGCACCTCGATCTCGACCAGCTCGAGCAGCTCGGGGTCGTCCACCATGTCGGCCTTGTTCAGGGCAACGACGATGTAGGGGACCTCGACCTGGCGAGCGAGCAGGATGTGCTCGCGCGTTTGTGGCATCGGGCCGTCGGCGGCCGAGACGACGAGGATCGCGCCGTCCATCTGGGCGGCGCCCGTGATCATGTTCTTGATGTAGTCGGCGTGCCCCGGGCAGTCTACGTGCGCGTAGTGGCGATTCGGCGTCTCGTACTCGACGTGCGCCGTATTGATGGTGATACCACGCGCCTTCTCTTCAGGTGCGTTGTCGATCGAGTCGAAGGAGCGGAAGGTGGTGTTTAACCCCTGCTCCTGTAGAACCTTTGTGATGGCCGCCGTCAGCGTCGTCTTACCGTGGTCGATATGACCGATAGTGCCGATGTTGAGATGCGGCTTGGAGCGCTCGAATTTCTGTTTTGCCATGTTTTTTCCTCCGGAAAAAACGCCTTGTCTGACTGGTGAAGAATCCCTATTTGGTTTGGTCTCGCAACATACTATGCAGAAGATCCGCAGGCACTTCGGCATAGCGGTCAAACTGCATCGTGAACGTCGCTCGGCCCTGCGTCATCGAGCGAAGATCTGTGGCGTAGCCGAACATCTCGCCAAGCGGGACTCCGGCCTTAACGAGCTGCGCGGTCTTGGTCGGTTGCAGATGCTCGACTCGGCCTCGACGCGAGTTTAGATTTCCGATCACATCACCGAGGTATTCCTCCGGTGTTTCGACTTCAACCACCATCACCGGCTCGAGCAGCTTCGGCTTCGCCCGCCTCATCGCCTCCTTGAAACCGATGGAGCCGGCGATCTTGAAGGCGCGCTCGCTCGAGTCGACCTCGTGGTAAGAGCCGTCGATCAGCTCGACCTTGACGTCCACGACCGGATAGCCCGCCAGTACGCCTGAGGCCATGGCCTCCTGGATTCCAGCCTTTACCGCCGAGATGTACTCCTTGGGAATGTGCCCGCCGACGATCTTGTCCGTGAACACGTAACCCTCTCCCGGGTCGCCCGGCTCGAGATTGATGACGACATGGCCGTACTGGCCGGAGCCGCCGGTCTGGCGAACGAACCTGCCCTCGACCTTTTCGACCCTCTTCGAGCACGTCTCGCGATAGGCAACCTGGGGCCGACCGACGTTGGCGTCGACGTTGAACTCGCGCAGGAGCCGGTCGACGATGATCTCCAGGTGCAGCTCGCCCATGCCGGCGATGATCGTCTGCCCGGTTTCCTCGTCCTGGCGAACGCGGAAGGTCGGATCCTCCTCGACCAGGCGAACGAGGGCCGCGGTGAGCTTGTCCTGATCGCCCTTGGTCTTGGGCTCGATGGCGACATAGATGACCGGATCGGGGAAGGTCATCGACTCGAGTAATATCGGCGCGCTCTCGATCGCCAGCGTGTCGCCGGTGGTCGTGAACTTGAGCCCGACCGCCGCAGCGATCTCGCCGGCGAAGATCTCCGAGCGCTCTTCGCGGTGGTTGGCGTGCATTTGCAGGATGCGGCCGAGGCGCTCGGTCTTTCCGTTCGAGACGTTGAGGATGCGCTGACCGGCCTTGATCTTGCCGGAGTAGACGCGGAAGTAGGTGAGCTTGCCGACGTAGGGATCGGACATGACCTTGAAGGCGAGCGCCGCGAAGGGCTCGTCTTCAGAGGCCGACCGCTCCAGCACGTCGCCCTTTTTGGGGTCGATGCCATGCACCGGCGGCACATCCAGCGGACTGGGCAGGTAGTCGATTACGGCGTCGAGAAGCGGCTGGACGCCCTTGTTCTTGAAGGCGGAGCCCAGCAAAACCGGGGTGACTACGTTGGCCAGGGTGCCGCGTCTGAGCGCGCGCTTGAGCATCTCGGGAGTGACCGACTCCTCGTCTTCGACGTAAGTCTCCATCAGCTCGTCGTCGAACTCGGCCACTCTGTCGATCAGCTGATGGTGGTAGGCGTGCGCCTGCTCGGCCAGCTCGGCCGGTATCTCGACGATCTCGAAGTTCTCTCCGAGCACGTCCGTCCAGACCACACCGTGCATCTCGACGAGGTCGACGACGCCGGTGTGGTGATCTTCTTTGCCGATCGGAATCTGCACGGGAACCGGCACGGCCCCGAGGCGGTCGACCATCGACTGTACCGAGGCGAAGAAGTCGGCGCCGGTGCGATCCATCTTGTTGATGAACGCGATGCGCGGCACGCCGTAGTGGTCGGCCTGGCGCCAGACCGTCTCGGACTGGGGCTGAACGCCTGCCACAGCGTCGAAAACGGCGACCGCGCCGTCGAGCACGCGTAGGCTGCGCTCCACCTCTACGGTGAAGTCCACGTGCCCGGGCGTATCAATGATGTTGATACGGAAACCGCGCCACTCCGCCGTCGTCGCCGCCGACGTGATCGTGATCCCGCGCTCCTGCTCCTGAGCCATCCAGTCCATGGTCGCGGCGCCTTCGTGCACCTCGCCCATCTTATGGGTGCGACCCGTGTAGTAGAGGACGCGCTCGGTCGTCGTCGTCTTGCCGGCGTCGATGTGAGCCATGATGCCGATGTTGCGCACGCGGTCGAGGCCGGCGGCCGTCTTGGTCTTGGTCATCGTGGCCATCACCAGCGATAGTGGGCGAAGGCCTTGTTGGCCTGCGCCATCCGGTAGATGTCGTCCTTCTTCTTGTAAGCGCCGCCCTGCTGCTCGAGCGCATCGAGAATCTCGCCGGCGAGCTTCTCGGGCATCCGCTTCTCACGACGCGCGCGGGCGAAGGAGACGAGCCAGCGAACGGCGAGCGTGCGGGCGCGCCTCGGCGGAACCTCGACGGGAACCTGGTAGTTGGCGCCACCGACGCGGCGCGAGCGAACCTCGAGCACCGGCGTCAGCGTCTTGATCGCCTGCTCGAGCACCTCGACCGGCGGCCGGCCGGTGCGCTCGGAAACGATCGCGAGAGCGTCGTAGACGATCTTCTCGGCCAGGGAGCGCTTACCCTCGCGCATCACCCGGTTCGTCACCTGCGTGACCAGGCGAGAGCTGAAGACCGGATCGATCTCGATCGGGCGGGGTGTGATCTCAGCACGGCGTGGCATCGGTCGTCCTAGGGCCTCTTGGCGCCGTACTTCGAGCGAGCCTGACGGCGATCGCCGACGCCGGCCGTATCGAGAGCCGCTCGGATCACCTTGTAGCGAATGCCCGGCAGGTCTTTGACGCGACCGCCGCGGATGAGCACGACCGAGTGCTCCTGCAGGTTGTGACCCTCGCCGGGGATGTAGGTCGTGACCTCCATGCCGTTGGTCAGGCGAACGCGGGCGACCTTGCGTAGCGCCGAATTCGGCTTCTTCGGCGTGGTCGTGTAGACGCGCGTGCAGACGCCGCGCTTCTGCGGAGCATTGCGGAGCGCGGGCGTCTTGGTCTTCGCCTTTTTCGAGACGCGACCTTTGCGAACGAGCTGGTTTACGGTGGGCATTTTTCGATCTGAGACTGTCTTCTTACACAACAAAGGCCGGCGGGCGACAACCCGCCAACCGGATTGCGGATGCTAGCGGAGGCCAACTCCAGCGTCAAACGGCCACCACCTCTCTGCCCATCTTCGACCGAAGGCGAACGGGCAGACGCACAGCCTAGCGAAGAGCCGAGGTTTCGGGGCGTATACGCTACCTTCCGTCCGGCCAGCTTGCTACTCACCGACCGGGTAGGCGTCCTGCAGCGACAGGAACGGAAGCTCCTCGCTCGGCTCCAGGGCGCTGGCAAGCGGCATCTGATCGCGAACGCAGCGGGTGCGGTTGAGTCCGTTCAGCTGCTCTTTGACCGTCCAGGCCGCGAAGGCGTCATCCCGAGCAGACGCAATCAGCGCCGTACGAATGGCGCTACCGACGGCGGCGAGCGGAAGACTCTCGAGCGTCGTGACCGGCCCGATCGGGGTTACCTGGAAGGTATTCAGTACCGTCCGCAGAGATTGCTCGGAGCCGGCTTTGAGCCCGAAGAGCGAATGCGGGGCACGCGAAGCGAGCGCGTAGTCCTTCCCCCGCCCGCCGAGCCAATCGGGAGCCGGAGTCGCCTGGACGAGGCGGACGAGCTGGCCTCCCTGATCGTCGTAGTACTGCTTGATCGCGCCGGCGGAGGGTTTGTGTACGGGCAGGGCGGCCGCGATCGTCTGCTCTCTGAGCTCGTCTGCGATGATCGCCCGGGCGATAGCCTGCGAAGCGCCGGCGGCGGCAAGCGCTTCTCGATAGGAGGCCCCGCTTCCCTTGAAGCGAGTTGCGATGATCGCCCGCTCGACCGCCAGCACTTGCTCCGGCGACACCTTCGCCCGACCGCTTTCGATCGCCCGTGCGTAGAGCATGCTGAGAGCCACGTCAGCGTTCCGGGTCACGCGGGCGAGTGCCGCCACCTGGGTGTTCTTCAGCGCCTGCGTACCGGCTACGCAGCTCGTTCCGGACGCGAGCGCGATTTGCCCTTCGCTGAGCGACGAGTTGAAGTCCGGGCCCGCGACCGAAAGCGCGTCGCAGAGTGAGCTCGAGCGCGTCCACAAATAGACGCAGGCGGCGTGTTCCTTGTCGGGATCGGTGCTGACATCGCTCCAGGTACCCCAGCCCCAGGACCAGATCGAGCCGAGCTGGATCTCTCGGGCGATCTGCTTCGCGGCCAGCGCCTGCCATTTCACCTCCCGGTACCAAGCGCTCTCGGGCTCGAGGCTTTCCCGTCCGCCGGTTCCCGGCGCCACCTGGAAGCCGAGCATGATGCCGAGCTTCGTGGACGGAATGCCCATGGCGGTGAAGTTGTTGATCGCTCGGCGCAGCGCAACGCGCAAGCGCCTGCTGCCGGCGACCGGCCCCTGCGCATAGACCTGGCGCGCTGAGAAGTAGACCTCGATCACGATATCGCTGTAGGCGGAGACCTCGCGCCACCAGGCGGCCGTAACGCTGTCGTAGGCGGGCGCTCGAGGGACGAGCAGGTACGGATGAGCACCTCTGCTCGAGAGCGTCTTAACCATCGTCAGAACATTCGACCGGTACTGAGCCGCCTGCGCCGACCAGGGCGCCGGGAAGTTGGCGCTGAAGAGCTCGTTCTCGGCTATTCTCGGCGTCTGGCAGCCGGTTCTCGCAACGGCTTGATCGAACAGCTCGTTGCTCTTGGCGATGACCGCGTCGGTGTCGAGAGGATCGGTCAGCGCGCCGACCCGGTACCTCATGTAGAGATCGAAGTAGACGGTCGCCGCGCCGGCGGCGCGCAGCTGCGGCAGCACCGTCGGGCTCGAACCTGCTCCGATTACGCCCGGACGAGCGAAGATCTGCCAGAACGGCACCGACCCGTCGGCGAAGTCGATCCATAACGGAGCGGCGCTCGGCACGTCGCAGGGATCGTTCAGGGTCGAGTGGCTCACCGATGCCTGCGAGGACGCCGGCTCCGGGCAAGCCGCGGCAGACGCCAAGCAAAGACCGGCGACGACTACGACGGCAAATGATCTGGCTCGCCTCACTGCCAGACCGCATTGTCTAGCAAAAGTGAAGGCCGTGGAGGTCGTTCCACGGCCTTCACAGAGCGGTTCTCGCTTACAACGACTCCTCGTCGCGGGAGCCGTCGGCATCGAGATCAACGTCGCCGAGCTTCTCGAGCTCGGCGTCGCCGTTCGGCTCGAGGTCGAGATCGAAGGTGCCAAGCCCGGTACCGACGTCCGCGCCGATCTCCTCCAGCTCGGCGAGCAACTGCTCGCCCGTCTCCGGCCGAACGTAGGCCGCAACCGGAACCTTCTCGGCCGGGGCGATCTCGATCGTCCGATAGCGCTTGAGACCGGTCGCGGCCGGGATAAGCTTGCCGATGATCACGTTCTCCTTGAGACCGACCAAACGGTCGATCTTGCCCTCGATCGCGGCATCGGTGAGCACCTTCGTCGTCTCCTGGAAGGAGGCCGCCGACAGGAACGACTCGGTGGCGAGCGACGCCTTGGTGATGCCGAGGATGAGCGGCTCGAAGGTCGCCTCCTCCTTGGACTCGGCACGCGCGGCGGCATTCTCGCGTCCCACGATCGAGCGGTCGACGAGTTGCCCCGGTAGCAGGTTGGTCTCGCCCGAGTTGTCGACGCGCACCTTCTTCAACATCTGGCGCACGATCAGCTCAACGTGCTTGTCGTGGATGTCCACGCCCTGCGACTTGTAGACCTTCTGCACCTCGCCGACGAGATAGAGCTCGGTCGCCGTCGGGCCCTTGAGCGCCAGCAGCTCTGACGGAGAGAGCGAGCCCTCGTTGAGCGCGTCGCCGGGCTCGACCATCTGCCCGTCCGTGACGAGCAGGCGACTACGCCTCGGGAAGCTGTACTCCTTCGGTTGCAGCGGCTCGCCGCTTTCATCGACGCCGTCGGAATGGATGAGCACGTGGTGTCCACGCTCCGACGTCTCGATCTCGATCCTTCCCGCGATCTCGGCCAGCCTGGCCGCTCCCTTCGGGTTACGGGCCTCGAAGATCTCGACCACGCGCGGGAGGCCGTGCGTGATGTCGGCGCCGGCGACACCGCCCGTGTGGAACGTGCGCATCGTCAGCTGGGTGCCGGGCTCACCGATCGACTGCGCAGCGATGATGCCGACCGCGTCACCGATCTCACACACGCCGCCCGTGGCCAGGAAAATGCCGTAGCAGGCCTGGCAGACACCGAACTCGCTGCGGCACTTGAGCACCGAGCGCACCGGCAGGGTCGTTGTCTGGGCGAACTCGCCGAACTCCTCGACGAGCATGCGCATTACCGGATTGGTCAGCACCGTGCCCTTCTCGGCGATGACCGTCTTGCCCGGCTTGCCGTCCTTGATTGGACGGTGTACATCGGCCGCCAGCATGCGACCCGTGACGCTCTTGTTCTGCCCGTCGGGGAGAAAGATCGGCAGCTCGACGAACTCGTTCGTGCCGCAATCCTCCTCGCGCACGATCACGTCCTGGGAGACGTCGACCAGGCGCCGCGTCAGGTAGCCGGAGTCGGCCGTACGCAGGGCGGTGTCGGCGAGACCCTTGCGGGCGCCGTGCGTCGAGATGAAGTACTCGAGCACCGACAGGCCCTCCATGAAGTTGGCCTTGATCGGGCGCTCGATGATCTCGCCCTTCGGGTTTGCCATCAGCCCGCGCATGCCAGCCAGCTGGCGGATCTGCTTGAAGGAGCCTCGGGCGCCGGAGTTCGCCATCATGAAGACCGGGTTCAGCTCCCAGAGCGTGTCCTCCATCGCGTCGGCGACAGCGTCGGTCGCCTCCGTCCAGATGTTCACGATCGACTCGTGACGCTCTTCCTCGGTGATCAGGCCGCGCTCGTACTGGGCTTCGACCTGCGCCACCCGCGCCTCGTAGGAGGCCAAGATCTCGTCCTTGGAGGTTGGGATCACGATGTCGTTCTTCGAGATCGTGACGCCGGCCAGGGTCGCGTAGTGGAAGCCGAGAGATTTGATCATGTCGAGTGTGCTCGCGACGGCGTGGGCGCCGTAGCGATCGACCAGCTCACCGATGAAGTCGCCCAGCTCCTTCTTCGAAAGCGTGACGTTGAGGAACTCGTGCAGCGGCCCCTCGACCTCGACATGGACGGCGTCCTCGAGCGCCCGGTCGACCTCGGCGTTGAAGATGACGCGTCCGGCCGTAGTCAGGATGACGTTGTCCTTCCAGCGGTACTCGATCGGCTGCTGTAGCGTCACCTGCTTGGAGTCAAGGGAGAACTCGACCTCCTCCTCGTTCTGGAATCGCTTCGGCCGCGGATCGAGATTCTCGGACTTGGTGTTACGCAAATCGGTCTCACAGTAAGTGAGGTAGTAGATGCCGAGCACCATGTCCTGGGTCGGCGTCGCCAGCACGCGACCGCTCGCAGGCGAGAGGATGTTGTTGGACGAGAGCATGAGGATACGCGCCTCGGCTTGAGCCTCCGCCGACAGAGGAACGTGCACGGCCATCTGATCGCCGTCGAAGTCGGCGTTGAAGGCATGGCAGACGAGCGGGTGCACCTGGATCGCCTTGCCCTCGACCAGCACCGGCTCGAAGGCCTGGATGCCGAGGCGGTGCAGCGTCGGTGCGCGGTTGAGCAGCACCGGATGCTCGGCGATGACCTCCTCGAGCACGTCCCAGACCTCGGGAACCATCGCCTCGACATGCTTCTTGGCCGCCTTGATGTTCTGCACGCTCTTGCGTTCGACCAGCCGGCTCATGATGAACGGCTTGAACAGTTCGAGCGCCATCAGCTTCGGCAGGCCGCACTGGTAGAGCTTCAGCGCCGGCCCGGCAACGATCACCGAGCGGCCCGAGTAGTCCACGCGCTTACCGAGCAGGTTCTGGCGGAAACGGCCCTGCTTGCCCTTGAGCATGTCGGAGAGAGACTTGAGCGGGCGGTTGCCCGGGCCGGTGACGGCACGGCCGCGACGGCCGTTGTCGAACAGCGCGTCGACGGCCTCCTGCAGCATCCGCTTCTCGTTGTTGACGATGATCTCGGGCGCGCCCAGGTCGAGCAGCCTCTTGAGGCGATTGTTGCGGTTGATCACGCGCCGGTAGAGGTCGTTCAGGTCGCTGGTGGCGAAGCGGCCGCCATCGAGCTGCACCATCGGGCGAAGCTCGGGCGGGATCACGGGCACGGACTCCAGCACCATCCACTCCGGACGGTTGCCGGAGGTGATAAAGGCGTTCACGACCTTGAGGCGCTTGATCGCCCGCTGCTGCTTCTGGCCCTTGGAGGTACGAATCGTGTCTCTGAGCGAGGCGGCCTCGGCGTCGAGATCGAGATCCTTGAGCAGATCGCGCACCGCCTCGGCACCCATGCCACCACGGAAGTAGGTACCGAAGCCGTAGGGCGAGCCGAAGCGGTCCTTGAGCTCGCGGAAGAGCTGCTCGTCGTTGACGATCAGCTTCGTATCCAACTCGCGGAAGAGCTGCCAGGTCTGCTCGAGGCGGTTGACCGCGTCCACGGCCGCCTCGCGCGTGTCCTGACGGCGCGCCTCGATGTCGAGGTACATCTCACGCACCTTCAGCGCCCACTGCACGACCGCGTCGAGATCCTCTTTCTGGATACGACCGTCGGTGCGCAAGCAGAGGTCGTTCGCCAGCTCTCGAAGAACGGTTTGATCGGCGCCGGCCTCGGCTTGTGCGAGCACATCCGCGAGCAGGCCGTTGCCCAGCTCACGCGACCGCTCGAGCGTCTTGGCGTCGACGCCCCGGGCGAGCTCCGCGTCCTCGGCGCCGAGCTCCTCGCCCGAAAGCAGCGCTTCCTTGATCTTGTTCAGGTGTTTGGTGAGCGCGCCCTTCTTCGAGCCGGAGGCCTTCGCCAGCTCTTTCTTGAGCGGTTCCAGCGCAGCCTGGATCTGCGCCGCGACCGTGCCGACGGCGTCCAGCTCACGCGGACTCAGGCGCCGGTCATCGCGGATGGCGGCGTTGCGGACTAACTCACGGATACGCTTCGAGTCCTCGGTGGTGATCCCGTCGACGAGCTCGACGAAGATGCCCGAGACAAGCTCGCGCGCGTCCGCGAGGACGGGGAATCCCGCCTCCTCGGCCCAGTTGGCGAGTCCGCGCGTCCAGAAGTCGTCGTCCTCGTCGAAGTCACGCTCCTTGCCCGTCTTGAAGTAATCACGCCTGCGTGTGAGCCTCCCCTCGAGTGAGGCGAGCGCCTCGTCACGGTCGACGTAGACTCGCTCGGACTCGGCCTTGACCTTGTCCTCGAGCTCAACCAGATCGGTGGCCCGTTTCTCGACGTCTACCGCGGTGACGATCGAGGCTGCGAAGTAGAGGACCTTCTCCAGCTCACGCGGTGCGATATCGAGCAGGTAGCCGATGCGGCTGGGAACGCCCTTGAAGAACCAGATGTGCGAAACGGGCGCCGCCAGGTCGATGTGACCCATGCGCTCGCGCCGCACCTTCTGGCGCGTCACCTCGACACCGCAGCGCTCGCAGATGATGCCCTTGTAACGGACGCGCTTGTACTTGCCGCAGTAGCACTCCCAGTCCTTGGTCGGACCGAATATGCGCTCGCAGAAGAGACCGTCTCGCTCGGGCTTGAGCGTGCGGTAGTTGATCGTCTCGGGCTTGGTGACCTCGCCGTGCGACCAGTCGCGGATCTGCTTCGGCGACGCGAGCCCGATGCGGATGGCGTCGAATTCGTTGATGTCGATCATTTCCGCCTACCCCCGGCCGGGCCGACGTTCCGTCCGTCTGAAAGAGTGCGCAACTTCTTTCCCCCGCTCTTTCGGTAACTCGCTTGTGATTTCATCTCAAAGACCCTCTTCGTCGGCGATCACGCCGGAACCCTCGGGACTGATCTCGGTCTCGGCGAGATCGCCGAGCACCTCGTCGCTGGGAAGCGCGAGCTCGCCCGATTCGTCTAGGCGCTCCTGGCCCTCCTCGAGCTCCTCGGCTGTCGGCGGTCGCACCGCCGCCCTGAGAGAGCCCGGCGAGAGGTCGATGCCGAGCTCCTCGGCGGCACGCAGAAGCTCGTCGTCCTCCTCCCTGACCTCGACCGCCTGGCCCTCCTCGGAGAGCACGCTCACATCCAGCGAGAGCGACTGCATCTCCTTCAGGAGCACTTTGAACGACTCGGGGATCGAAGGCTCAGCGATGTTCTCGCCCTTGACGATCGCCTCGTAGGCCTTGACGCGCCCGACTGTGTCGTCGGACTTGATCGTGAGCATCTCCTGCAGCGTGTAGGCGGCTCCGTAGGCCTCGAGCGCCCACACCTCCATCTCGCCGAAGCGCTGGCCGCCGAACTGCGCCTTACCGCCCAGCGGCTGCTGGGTGACAAGCGAGTACGGGCCGGTCGAGCGAGCGTGGATCTTGTCGTCCACGAGGTGCAGCAGCTTGAGGATGTACATCAGGCCTACGGTCACCTTCTGCTCGAAGGGCTCGCCGGTTTTGCCGTCGAACAGGCGCACCTTGCCCGAGCAGTGGCGCCCGGTCGGCCGCTTCGAGTCGACCACCATCGTGATCGGCGAGTCGCCGCGCTTCGTCCATTCCACAAGCGCCCGGTCGACGTCCTCTTCGGTCGCGCCGTCGAAGACCGCCGTGGCGACAGGGCTCGGATCGGGCGCCGCGATCACCTGCATGCGGCCGGGCACGTTCTGACGGCCGCCGATCTTGGGCGAGCCGTTCTCGCTGGTGACGTCGGAGAAGACGCCGTGCGCCGCCGCCCAGCCGAGGTGCGTCTCCAGCACCTGGCCGATGTTCATACGGCTCGGGACGCCGAGCGGATTCAGGACCACGTCCACTGCCCGCCCGTCCTCGAGGAAGGGCATATCCTCCTCGGAGACGATCCTGGCGATGACGCCCTTGTTGCCGTGGCGCCCGGCCAGTTTGTCGCCCTCCGAGATCTTGCGCTTCTTAGCCACATACACACGTACGAGCTCGTTCACGCCCGGCGAGAGATCGTCGCCGGCGTCGCGCGAGAAGGTCTTGACGTCGATGACGACGCCACCCTCGCCGTGCGGAACCTTGAGCGAGGTGTCCCTGACCTCGCGCGCCTTCTCCTTGAAGATGGCGCGGATCAGCTTCTCCTCGGCCGTCAGCTCCGTTTCGCCCTTGGGCGTCACCTTGCCGACGAGCAGGTCGCCGGAGCCGACCTCGGCGCCGATGCGGATGATGCCGCGCTCGTCGAGGTTGCGCAGCGAGTCCTCCGAGCGGTTTGGGATGTCGCGCGTGATCTCCTCGTCACCGAGCTTGGTCGAGCGCGCGTCCACCTCGTACTCGTGGATGTGGATCGAGGAGAGCACGTCCTCCTTGACCAGGCGCTCGGAAAGGACGATCGCGTCCTCGAAGTTGAAGCCCTCCCAGGGCATGAAGGCGACGAGCAGGTTGGCACCGAGCGCCAGCTCGCCGTGATCGGTCGAGGAGCCGTCCGCCAGCACCTCGCCCGCCTTCACCTTCTGGCCGAGCGAGACGACCGGTTTCTGGTGGATGAGCGTTCCCTGGTTGGAGCGCATGTACTTGGTCATCGCGTACTCGTCGCGCTCGCCACCGCGCACCTCGATCGCGATCTTCTCCGCATCGACGTCGACGACGGTACCGGTCTGATTCGCGAGGACTACGTCGCCCGTGTCGACGGCAGCCCGGTGCTCGAGCCCGGTGCCGACCAGCGGCGCCTGCGTGATCATCAGCGGCACTGCCTGGCGCTGCATGTTCGCGCCCATCAGCGCGCGGTTGGCATCGTTGTGCTCGAGGAAGGGGATCAGCGCCGTCGCGACCGACACGAGCTGTGCCGGCGAGACGTCCATGAACTGGATCTCCTTCGGCGCCGCGGTGACCGCCTCGCCCTCTCGCGAGCGGCAGAGCACCTGGTTGTTGAGGAACTTTCCCGTTTTAGGATCGACCGGCTCGTTGGCCTGCGCGATCGTGTACTGCGATTCCTCGGCCGCGTCGAGGTAGACGATCTCGTCGCTGACCTTGCCGCTCGTAACGCGGCGGTACGGCGTCTGGATGAAGCCGAACTCGGAGATGGTCGCGTAGGAGGCGAGCGAGCCGATCAGGCCGATGTTCGGACCTTCGGGCGTCTCGATCGGGCACATGCGCCCGTAGTGGGTCGTGTGTACGTCGCGCACCTCGATCGGGGCGCGCTCGCGGGTGAGGCCGCCCGCTCCGAGCGCCGAGAGGCGGCGCCTGTGCGTGAGACCGGCCAGCGAGTTGGTCTGGTCCATGAACTGCGACAACTGTGAGGAGCCGAAGAACTCCTTCAACGCCGCCACCACCGGACGGATGTTGATGATCGTCTGCGGCGTGATCGTGTCCACGTCCTCGGTGGTCATGCGCTCGCGGACGACACGCTCCATGCGATAGAGACCGACCCGGAAGGCTTCCTGGATCAGCTCGCCGACCGTGCGCAGGCGCCGGTTGCCGAAGTGCTCGTACTCGTCGAGCTCGCCGCGGATCGGATCGCGACTCATCGTGGCGGCCTCGGCTGCGCAGTCCTTCGACTCCGGGTCGAGACCGAGCTTGACCGGTAGATCGATCAGCCGGCGCACGAGCGCGAGAATGTCCTCGGTGGTGAGCACGCGCACGTCCTCGGGCACACCCACGCCGAGACGCTGGTTGAGCTTGTAGCGGCCGACCTTGGTCAGGTCGTAGCGCTTGGGATCGAAGAAAAGCGCCCGAAGCAGATTGCGCGCGTTCTCGAGCGTGGGCGGCTCGCCGGGGCGCTGCTTCTTGAAGACTTCGACAAGAGCCTCCTCCTCACGCGTGGAGGGGTCCTTCTCGAGCGTGAACTGGATGTAGGGCGAGTCGTTGAAGAGCGCCAGGATCGCCTCGTTGGAGCTCGTGTCGAGTTTGAAGCCGGTGGACGGATCCTCGGCTGGGAGCGCGCGCAGAAGGGTGGTGATCGGGAGCTTGCGCTTGCGGTCGATGCGGGCGTAGGCGACGCCCTTCTTGTCGATCTCGAGCTCGAGCCAGGAACCGCGGCTCGGCATCAGGTTGGCGATAAAGACCTGCTTGGCGGCGTCCTTGGGCTCCATCAAATAGGCGCCCGGACTGCGCACGAGCTGCGTGACGATCACGCGCTCGGTGCCGTTGATGATGAAGGTGCCCCACTCGGTCATCATCGGGAAATCGCCCATGAAGACCGTTTGCTCGCGGATCTCGCCCGTCTCCTTGTTGACGAAGCGGACAGTGATCGAGAGCGGAGCTTGATAGGTCAGATCCTTCTCGCGGCACTCCTTGATCGAGAACTGCGGCTCGCCGAAGCGGTACTCGCCGAATTCGACGGCGAGCGTGCCGGTGTAATCCTCGATCGGCGAGATGTCGTCGATCGTCTCTCTGAGACCTTCGCTCAAGAACCAGTCGAACGAGGTCTTCTGAATATCGATGAGATTGGGGAGGTCGAGAACGTGCTTGAGGCGCGAGAAACTCTTACGCACGCGAGGCGCGGCAACGGTGCTGGTCAAATGAGACAGCCTCCCTTAACGGCGTCAGACGGAGATGCGGACAGGCGGAACGTGGCGCAACTCTGAACGGTAGCGAAAAACGCGCTCTCTCCGCAAGAGCGAACCGACGGTGGGTAACACCGCCTGACCGGCCCACTATAACTCGGCTCCGGGAGGAGTCAAGTGCCCTCGCTATCCCTGGGGAAACACAAGGGGCCGGCTCGGCCGGCCCCTTGTTGATTCACTCGAATCGAGCGACTACTTGACCTCGACCGTGGCGCCCGTCTCCTCGAGCTTGGCCTTGATCTGCTCGGCCTCGTCCTTGGTGACGCCCTCCTTGATCGGAGCGGGAGCGCCCTCGACCAGGTCCTTGGCCTCTTTGAGACCGAGTCCCGGGACGACTTCGCGCACGACCCGGATGACCTGGATCTTCTTGTCGCCGACTGCCGTAAGGACGACATCAAAGGCGGTCTTCTCCTCGGCCGCCTCCTCGGCTCCCGCCACCGCGGCGCCCGGCATGGCCGCCACGGCGACCGGCGCTGCGGCGGTGACGCCCCAGGCCTCCTCGAGCGCGTTCTTCAGCTCGACGAGCTCGAGCACGGTCATCTTGCCGAGCTGATCAACGAGCTTCGTAGTATCTGTTGGCACCTCTGTGACTCCTTCCGAAACGAGTTATTGGGATTCCAATTGCTTGATGCGCGCGTCCAGCACACCTACGAGGTCGCGCAGTGGAGCCGTGAACAGGCCGACGATTGCGGTCGGCGCGGCGGCGATCGCACCCACGAGCTGCGCCCGCAGAACCTCCGCCGGCAGTAGCTTGGCGAGATCGGCGATCTGCTCGGCACGGATCTGGGAGCCCTGCAGGACTCCTCCGCGTATGCTCAGGATCTTGGTCGCCTTGGCGGTGTCGCTCAGGACCTTGGCCAAACCGACCGGATCGCCGTCCGACTCCAGGAACGCGATCGCGGTAGGCCCCTCGAGCAGCTCGAGCAGGTTCGAAGCTCCGGCCTTCTCGGCGGCCCTCCTGGCCAGCGTGTTCTTGACCACAGTGAAGCGTGCGCCGTGCTTGCGTAGCTGGGCGCGCAACCCGGCGAGCTCGCTCGTCGTCAGTCCACGGTAGTCGGTGACGATCAAGGTCTCGGTCTCCTTGAGACGCGAGGCCAGCTCGGCGATGACACGCTCCTTGTCGGTTTTCAGCATCTGATCACCTCCTTAATAAATCGAGCCCGCAGACAAGGCGAGCTCGGAGAGAGGCGAATGGCCATTCCGGGCCGCCTCGGCTGGACTTCTGCCTCTCGGCTGCCAGCTGTCTTTGGCGACGGGCGTTTGAACTAGGCAGAAACCGCTTGCTGCTCCTCCTCGAGCTCGTCGACGATGTCCCTGACCTTGGCCGTGTCGACATGGATACCCGGGCCCATGGTCGTCGTCAGCGTGATCGCCTGCACGTAGCGTCCCTTGGCCGCCGCGGGCTTGGCACGCATGATCTCCTCGACCAGCGCGGCGTAGTTCTCAAGCAGAGCACGCTCGCCGAAGGAGTGCTTGCCGATCGAGACGTGCACGTTGGCACCGCGGTCGGTGCGGTACTCGACCTTGCCGGCCTTGGCGTCGCGGACGGCCTTGGCGATGTCGAAGGTGACCGTGCCGGTCTTGGGGTTGGGCATCAGCCCACGCGGGCCAAGAACGCGCCCGAGCTTGCCGACGCTGCCCATCTGGTCGGGCGTGGCGATGGCGACGTCGAAGTCGGTAAAACCTTCCTCGACGCGCTTGGCCAGATCGGCGGAGCCGACCACATCGGCGCCCGCGTCCTCGGCCTCCTTGGCCTTCTCGCCCTCGGCAAAGACGGCGACGCGCACGTCCTTACCGGTGCCGTTCGGAAGCATCAACGTTCCGCGCAGCTGCTGGTCGGCGTGGCGAACGTTCAGCCCGAGCCGGAGGTGAATTTCGACTGTCTCGTCGAACTTGGCGCCCGCGAACTCCTTGAGCAGGCGGATCGCTTCGAGCGGCGAGTAGACGCGCTCGCGGTCGACCTGGGCGCGGGCACCCGTGTAGCGCTTACCGCGGGCGCTCATCCGTCCACCTCGACTCCCATCGAGCGCGCGGTGCCGGCGATCACCAGCATGGCCGCCTCGACGTCGTTGGCGTTCAGATCCTTCATCTTCGTCTCGGCGATCTGGCGCAACTGCTCGGTTGTCAACTTGCCGACCTTGGCGCGGTTGGGCTCGCCCGAGCCCTTCTCCAGCCGCAGCGCCTCCTTGATCAGGACGGCTGCCGGCGGCGTCTTGGTGATGAAGGTGAAGGAGCGATCTTCGTAGACCGTGATCTCGACCGGGATGATGCGGCCGTTGTCGGCCTGCGTCTGAGCGTTGAAGGCCTTGCAGAAGTCCATGATGTTGAGCCCGTGCTGGCCGAGCGCGGGACCAACGGGCGGTGCCGGGTTGGCCTGGCCGCCCGGGATCTGCAGCTTGATCATTGTCAGAACTTTTTTCGCCACTTCTTTATCTCTCTCGCGCGGCAGCGGATGCTACCGATTTGTACGCCCAAGCCAGACTGAAGTCTGGCACGGATTCGCTTCTTGATCCTTCTGTCTTGCCGTCGTTTCCGACTTTGTGTTGCTTCCGAATTACGCGCCCGAGCCAGACTGAAGTCTGGCACGGGATCAATCTAGTTTCTTGACCATCTCGAAACTGAGCTCGACCGGCACCTGGCGTTCGAAGATGTTCACGAGCACCTTGAGCTTCTGCTGATCGGGGTTGACGTCGACGATCTCGCCGTCGAAGTCTGCGAGGTGGCCGGAGGTGATCTTGACCGACTCGCCGAGCGAGAACTCTACCTGCGCTCGCGGGCGCGCGCCTTCGCCTTGTCCCTTGCCGGTGTGGAGAATGCGCTCGATCTCGCCCTCGGAAAGCGGCACCGGCTTTGAGCCGGAGCCGACGAAGCCGGTCACACCCGGCGTGTTCTTGACCAGCGCCCAGGCCTCGTCGTCGAGATTCATGTTCACGAGCACGTAGCCGGGCAGCACACGCTTCTCGGCCTGGACCTTCTGGCCGTCCTTGGTCTCGATCACGCTCTCGGTCGGGACGACGACGCGCCGGAAGCGCGGCTGTTGTCCCATCGAGACGATCCGGTGCTCGAGATTGGTCTTGACCTTGTTCTCGTGCCCGGAATAGGTGTTGATCACGTACCAGCGAAACACGCCCTGTACTTCCTCCTCGCTACTGCCCCAGTAGTACTGTCTGGACAAAGCGCTTGAGCACCACGTCGCAGCCGAACAGATAACTGCCGACGATCGCGCAGGCAAGGATCACAACGATCGTGCCCTGCACCAGCTGCTGGCGTCCCGGCCAGTCGACCTTCTTCAACTCGCCGGCGGACTCGCCCATAAAGCGGAAGGGGGCGAAGCCTCGGCGCTCGCGCTCCTGCTGGCGACCGGCCTGCGGCCTCTGAACCTGGAGAGAGCGTGCCTGCCGGGCCGCGCGGCTCTGCTCGGCGAGAGTCTGTCCGCTGCCCTCGCCGCGGCGGGCGCGGCGCTGCTGGCGAGTCGGGCGTGCCATCGCCTCTCCCCCTGCCCTAGCGAGTCTCCCGGTGCAGGGTGTGCTTCCCGCACCAGCGGCAGTATTTCCGGAACTCGACCCTGTCGGGCGTGTTCCGCTTCGATTTCTCGGTTTGGTAATTGCGCCGCTTGCAATCGGTGCAGGCGAGCGTCACAGCGACTCTGACTCCGGTCTTTGCCATCTTCTTTAAGGGTTTGAGAGCGCGAAAGAATAGCGGCGTAACCCGCCGCCCGGCTGCAGTCTAGCAGGCACTCGCCGGCTGTCCCGTTCGGTCGCGCAAGCCCTCGCCGTAGAACGTACCGCCGCCTTCGTGGGAGCGTCCGGCACCGCATCGGCGTGATCGGAGTCGGCAACTGGCCTATGCGGTGTGAATACGCTGAACTTGCGCTCTTTCGTCAGCTGGTCTTGGCGAAGCGGCGAACGGCCTCGAGCAGCTCGCGCGATTTCTCGGCCGCGGCTTCGGAATCGCCGGAGGCGAGCGCGGCGGTGACGCAGTGTCGGACGTGACCGTCGAGTATGGTCAGGGCGAGGCTCTCGAGCGCCGTATTGGCGGCTGCGATCTGGGTGAGGATGTCGATGCAATAGCGCTCCTCGGCGACCATGCGCTCGATCCCGCCCACCTGACCGGCGATTCGGTGCAGACGCTTGATCAGAGCCTCTTTGTCCTCCGTGTAGCCGGGGCCGGTGTGCTCGCTCATCGCTCGCTTCCAAGGCGCAGGCTCTTAAAACGGCGCAGCCTGAGGCTGTTAGTGACCACGAACAGACTGGAGGCCGACATGGCGCCGGCGGCGACGATCGGGTTTAGCAGACCAAGCGCGGCGACCGGAACGGCAGCGACGTTGTAGGCGAAGGCCCAGAAGAGATTGCTCTCGATCGTACGCAGCGTCCGTCGCGCCAGTCCGACGGCATCCGAGACGGCACGCAGATCGGTCGAGGAGAGTGTCACGTCGCCGGCCTCGATGGCTATGTCGGTGCCGCTGCCGAGCGCCAGCCCGAGATCGGCCTGCGCCAGCGCAGGCGCATCGTTGACACCGTCCCCAACCATGGCGACGACCTCACCCGCGGCCTGCAGCTCACGTACGACTGCCGCCTTCTCGCCCGGGAGCACCTCGGCGCGCAGACGCTCGATACCGAGCTCGCGAGCGACCGCCCGCACCGAGCGCTCGTTGTCGCCCGAGACGAGCAGCGGCTCGAGCCCCAGTCGCTCGAAGGAACGGATCGCCGCCGCGCTCGAGGGCTTGATCGCGTCGCGGAGCGAGACGAGACCGCGCACGGCGCCATCCCAACCGGCCGCAACGACGGTCATCCCTTCCTGCTCGAGCTCTCCGGCACGGCTCTCCAGCTCGACAGGAAGAGTGAGCCCGCGCTCGCGCAGGAAGCCGAAGCGACCGACGAGCACCGTGCGATCCTCGACAACCGCCTCGACGCCTAGGCCAGCCTCGCTGACGAAGCGCTCGACCGCGGGCAGCAAGTTCTCGCGCGTATGTGCGTGTGCAGCGAGAGCGCGCGCGATCGGGTGCTCGCTGGAAGCCTCGGCGGCGCCTGACAGCCGTAGCAGCTCGGACTCGCTCTCGCCCGCCGCCGCCACGATCCCGGCCACGCTCATTCGCCCCTCGGTCACCGTTCCGGTCTTGTCGAGCACGACGGTGGTGATCCTGCGCGTGCGCTCGAGCACCTCGGGGCCGCGGATCAGCACTCCGAGCTGGGCACCGCGCCCGAGCCCGACCATCAGCGCCGCCGGCGTCGCCAGCCCGAGCGCACAGGGACAGGCGATCACGAGCACGGCCACGGCGGCCGTGAAGGCGGCGCCCGCACTCGCGCCGAGTAGGAGCCAGATCGTGAGAGTCAGGGCCGAGATCGCGATCACGACCGGCACGAACACGGCCGAGACGCGATCCACCAGCCGCTGCACCGGCGCCTTGCCGGCCTGCGCCTCCTCAACCAGACGGGCGATCTGAGCGAGCGCCGTCTCGGAGCCGACCTTGGTCGCGCGCACGAGCAGCCTGCCGTAGCTGTTGACAGCGCCGCCCGCAACCTCGTCGCCGGGCGCCACCTCGACCGGTACCGCCTCGCCGGTAAGGAACGACTGATCGACCGCGGAGCTGCCTTCCTCGACGACTCCGTCGGTGGCGACTTTCTCGCCCGGCCGGACGATGATCAGATCGCCGGGCTTCAACTCCTGGACAGGAACGAGAACCTCGTCCGTGCCGCGCAGAACCGAGGCCTCCTTTGCGCCCAGCTCCAGCAGCGAGCGGATGGCGGCGCTCGAGCGGCGCTTGGCGCGCGCTTCGAGAAAGCGGCCGAGCAGGACGAGAGCGGTGATCGCGGCCGCCGCCTCGAAGTAGCTCGGAGCGCCGAGCCCGAGTACGACCACAACCGCCGACCAGCCCCAGGCGCTGAGCGTGCCCAGCGAGACGAGCGTGTCCATGGTCGCTCCGCCGTGACGCAGGTTGATTGCGGCGGCGCGGTGGAAGGGCCAGCCGGCCCAGAAGACGACCGGCGTTGCGAGAGCGAACGCCGTCCACTGCCAGCCGGCAAACTGAAGCGGCGAGATCATCGCCACGAGCAAGACCGGCAGCCCGAGCACGACGGAAACGGCCAGGCGCAGTCCGTAGCGATATCCGCTCAGATCGTGATCTCGAGCGCGCCCGGGGCTATGCGGGAAGGCTTCGTAGCCGGCACTCTCGACCGCAGCGACCAGATCCTCGACGCGCACTTGCGCCGGATCGATGTGCACGTAGGCCTGCTCGCTGGCGAAGTTGACCGTCGCCTCGGCGCCCTCGAGCGCATTCAGCTTGCGCTCGATCCGAGTCGCGCAGGAAGCACAGGTCATCCCCTCGAGCTCGAGCTCGATCAGCTCGGTCCCCGTCTTCTCTATCGTCGTAGCGCTCATGCCTCGGCTTCGTAGCCGGCCTCTGCGATCGCCGCCCGAAGCGCCGCGTCGTCGAGACCCTCTCCTTCGACCGTTACCCGCTTCGTCTCCAGATCGACGTGGACGCGCTCTACCCCGGTGACCGGCGAGATCGCTTCTGTGACCGCCTTTTGACAGTGGCCGCAGGACATGTCCGGCACGAAGTACTCGATCTGCTCGCCCATGAATTCTCCTTTCGCCTACGCTGGTTTATACCCCCTAAGGGTATCACGGTACTCGCCCCCGACGCGGCGACTCGACCTCTCTACGTGTACCGGCCAGAACACGCCGCGCCTGTCCCCGCGCTTCGAAATCGCTCTAGCGCTTGCCGGCGAGGAAGTCACGCACCAGCTGGTGATAGGCGGGTACGGGCAGCAGGAAGGAGTCGTGGCCCCAGGGCGAGGCGATCTCCTCGCGTACGAAGTTACAGCCGGCCCTCTCGAGCACCCGCGCGATCTCGAGCGAGTGCGAGGTCGAGAAGCGCCAGTCGGTGTCGAAGCTGACGACCAGGAAGCGGGTCGGATTCCGGCGCAGTCCCTCGACGACCGCATCCTCGTCGGCGAAGGGATCGAAGTAGTCCATCACGCGCGAGAGATAGAGGTAGGTGTTGGCGTCGAAGCGCTTGAGGAACTTCTCGCCCTGGTGATCGAGGTAGGACTCGATCTGGAAATCGATCCCGAAGGTGGGCGCCTGCCCCTCGGCCTGCCGGCGCTCGCGCCCGAACTTGGTCTCGAGCGCCTCGCCCGAGAGGTAGGTGATGTGCGCCAACATCCTGGCGACCGCGAGACCCGAGTCGGGCTCGCGGCCGGTGCCGTAGTAGTCGCCGTTCTGGAAGTTGACGTCGCGCATGATCGCGTTGCGGGCGACCGAGGAGAAGGCGATGTTCTCGGGCGTCAGGCGCGAGGTGGCGCAGATCAAGAGAGCGTTCTTCATCTCGTCCGGGTGGTCGAGCGCCCACTGAAGGATCTGCATCCCGCCCAGCGAGCCGCCCACGCCGGCGTAGAGCTTCTCGATCCCGAGCTTCCGCAGCAGCGCCCGCTGCACCTCGACCAGGTCGCGCACCGAGAAGTGCGGGAAGCGCAGGCCGTAGGGCTTGCCCGTCGCCGGTTCGATCGAGGAGGGTCCGGTGCTGCCCGAGCAGCCGCCGAGCAGGTTCGAGCAGACGACGAAGTACCGGTTCGTGTCGACGGGCTTGCCGGGTCCGATCATCGAGTCCCACCAGCCCTCCGTCTTAGGCTCGCCGTGGTGCCCGGCGGCGTGGGCGTCACCGGTCAGCGCGTGGCAGAAGACGATTGCGTTCGAACGCTCCGCGTTGAGCTCGCCGTAGGTCTCGTAGGCGACGTCGACCGGAGCGAGCGTCTCGCCGGACTCCAGCACGAGCGGGCTCTCCTCGTCGAAGAGGCGCACGTTCTGGGTGGCGACGATTCCGACGCTCGCTCCAGCCTCAGCGTTCGACCCAAGGGTCTCGTGGGTCAACAGGTACTCCTCATATCCCTACTTTGCCGTATTAGTGGCCTCCTGAAGTGCCTGGTCGAGGTCGGCGAGGATGTCGTCGATGTGCTCGATCCCGATCGAGAGGCGCACCGTGTCCTGAGTTACGCCCGCGGCCGCCAGCTCCTCGTCGTTCAGCTGAGCATGAGTGGTGGTCGCGTTGTGGATCGCAAGCGACTTGGCATCGCCGATGTTGGCCAGGTGGCTGAAGAGCTTCAGGCTCTCGATGAACTTGCGCCCGGCCTCTCTCCCTCCCTTGATGCCGAAGCTGACCAGGCCTCCGTAGCCGCCCGAGAGGATCCTGTCGGCGACCGGCTTGTACGGGCTCGAATCCAGGCCGGGGTAGTTGACCCAGGCCGCGCCCGGATGCGTCTCGAGGTGCCCGGCGACCGCGAGCGCGTTCTCGGAGTGGCGCTCGATTCTGAGCGGCAGCGTCTCCAGCCCCTGCAGTAGCAGGAAAGCGTTGAAGGGCGAGAGCGCGGCGCCTGTGTTACGAAGCAGGACCGTACGCACGCGACCAATGTAGGCCGCCGCCTCGAGCGCCTCCGTCCAGACGATGCCGTGGTAGGAGGGATCCGGCCTGGTCAGTCCCGGGAAGCGGTCGGCGTGCTTCTGCCAGTCGAAGCGTCCGGAGTCGACCACCAACCCGCCGATCGAGGTGCCGTGCCCGCCGATGAACTTGGTCGCCGAGTGCGTGACGATGTCGACGCCGTGGTCGAAAGCGCGGCAGAGGATCGGTGTCGGCACCGTGTTGTCGAGCACCAGCGGCAGCCCGAGCTCGTGCGCGGCCTTGGCCCAGGCGTCGAGGTCAACGACGTTCAGCTTCGGGTTGCCGAGCGTCTCGGCGAAGACGAGGCGCGTCTTCTCGTCGACCAGCTCGGCCAGCTTCTCGGGCTGGTCGGGATCGAGCCAGCGCACCTCGATTCCGTACTGGGGCAGCGTGTGCGCGAACAGGTTGTAGGTGCCTCCGTAGAGCGTCGAGACCGAGACGATGTTCTCGCCGGCGCGCGTGATGTTGAGAACGGCATAGGTGTTGGCGGCCTGCCCCGAAGCCGTGGCGACGGCTCCGATTCCGCCCTCGAGCGCGGTAATGCGCTCCTCGAGTACGGCGTTGGTGGGGTTGCCGATGCGGCTGTAGATATTGCCCGGCACCTTGAGTGCGAACAGGTCGGCCGCGTGCTGGGTGTCGTCGAAGACGAACGAAGTGGTCTGGTAGATCGGCACCGCGCGGGCGCCAGTGGTCGGATCCGGCTCCTGGCCTGCGTGCAGAGCCAGAGTCTCCGGTCGGAACTTGCTCATTGTTTCTCCTTCCCTTCCATACCTGGAACTGTCCCGGGAACGAAAAAAGGCCTCCTGTCCCGGAGGCCCTTCTTGCTCCCGCCGGTATGGCGGGCGCTCCGTGTCCCCATCTTCCCGTTCTTCGGCCCGGGACGGATCCGACTCACGGCTGGAATTCGCACCTGTCGAGCCGAAGCTCCGGTTGCGGCGGCGTCATCGGGCCAGATCCCTCGAACCGCTCGTGATGGTTAACGGCTCTCGAAGCGTAGCAGCAGCTATCTCGGGGTCAAGACGACGATCCGGTGATGGAAACCAGTCGTGCCGAACCGTCAGCCGGCAGGCTCGAACGGGCCGACTGCCAGCCTCACAGGCTCTCCCGGGGCTGAGCATGCGCCCGAGACCTCGGTTGCCGCGCTCACCGTGCCGGTCGGCAGCACGAAAGCGAGAGTCGCCTTCTTGCCGTAGTTGCTACACCAGTTTTCGAGCCTGACAAGGACTTTCGCCTTGCCGCCCGGCTCGAGAACGACCAGCGGCCAGTTCTCCGGCTTCGCTGCGCCGCTCTGCGCCCAGGCAGGCTGCAGCGCCTTCTGCACGGCCGCGATCTTCTTTCCACCGCGAGCGCTGACTGTCCCTTCGGGCCGACCCGAGAGCGTGCACTTGGCGTCACCGCCGTTCTCCACCTGGACTTCACCGAGAAGACCTCCGGTCGCGCCCTGGAGCGAAATCGACACGTTCAGTTGCGAGGAGGCGCAAGACAGCAACTTCGTTTTCGAGCCGCCTGAGCTTCCGCAGGCTGTCGCAAGCAACATGGCGACGGGAACGATTACGAAGAGAGGGAGCGAGCGGCGCGGTAGCGTCATCTTTTCAACCTCCGTATCGGTTCTGGGTCACAAGGCCCGGCGAGCCCTCGCATCTTCTCTGTTCGGGCTCGCCGGGTCATCTTCTTGCTATTGCACACTCGTCTCGTTCCTGGAGAGATCGAGATCTCCGCTGCGACCACGTGAGCCCCGGAAGCCGATCCGGCCCCGTTGGGCCGTTGTCTCGACCGCGGCCCCCTTGGGGGCATCGGTGATCGACACGGCGCCTGCGCCTGGCACGTCGACGACCTCAACGGTCTGGCGCCCGGCGTCGAGGAGCTGGCGCACGATCACGAAACGGCCGTTGCTCGCGTCATCACCCGCAGCCCCTGCGTAAACGGCCACGAGCGTCTTGCCGTCACTGGCGAGCCATCCGTTCTTGACGTCGATCAGCTCGGGCGATACCGGCACCGGCGTGTCGGCCGAGAGCACGTGCCCGGGAATACGATCGAAAACGGGCGGCGGAGCCGGAGCCGGGACCAGCGCCGTGGTGGACACGGTGCTTTGCGTTTCCGATTCCTCGGACGGTAGAGAATGCTCTACCTGGATCGATTTCTCGGCTGGAATGACCGCGCCGAGTTGCGGCTCGTAAGTCCCATTCGACATGGTCGTGGCGAAAGCGATGCCGCAGGTGAGAGCCAGTACGACGGCTATTGTGATGCCAACAGCCGATCGTTTCTGCAGTCTCGAAATACGTGAGTGCATTACGATGATCCTCCTCTACGGTTGTTGGTTTCAATAACCGAAGCTGATGAGCTCCGAAAAAACGGCGCCTGGGTTTCTATCGTTCAAGGAATTCCAGCTTGAAGCCGGTGTGAGAACGCCCGACGCAATCTCGGCGGTGACGCCCCAGAACGCGTAAGAAGTCGCGTAGTTATTGTTCCACCAGCGCCGGACAACAGTCCACTGGTCCGCGTTCACCGTGTAGTAGATCTCCGGAAGCGGAACAGTGGAGCCGTGGTAGGAAACGTAGGCCAGGTCGCCGACTGTCCAGCCGTTGTTGCAAGAGCCACTGCTGCCGCTCGAGGGGCAGCCGTCGGCGGAGCCGAAGTTGTAGAGAAGCGCCCAGCCCTGATCGCTGACGCCGTTGACGAGTTGCCCGCTCATCGCGGCGGACTCCCAGGAAGGCTCGATGTCACTTGCGGCGGCGGCCCCCTGTTTGTTGTAGTTCCTGGCTCGCTGATAGGCGGACAGGTCACTCACCCGCTGCGACTGGTAGTAGCCGGCCAGGTAGGCGTCTGACTGAGACATTCCGGAGTTCGACATGTGGTAGTTCGAGTTGCCGTAGCCGATGATCGTCATCCCGGACACGTATCCGTCGTGAATGCCGTCGGCGGCCGACTGGAGAGCGGCGAGGATCTCAGAGTTGGAGAATGCCGTGGACGGACTGCCGAACGACAGCGCCCCCCAGGTACTGCCCCCCAGCTTTCGGGCTGCGCCGTAATCCAGAACCATTAGACGAGTGCCGCCCGGATGGCGCAGGGCGAAATCGTATCCGTGGTAATACGCCTCCGATTTTAGAGAGCTCGGAGTTGTCGCATACATGTACCAAGCACTGACAGGCTGCGGTGCCGCGCTCGCGAGCGCGGGCGCCACGAGACAGACTGCAGATACGATCGCCCAGATAAGGGCGAATCGACGCATCACGTAATCACCTCCAGACGCGTTTTGACGGAATCAGACGGCGCCCAGAACTACGGGATCTCTTATCGCGGCTATGTGGCGTAACGACAGAAGATCGCTGTTATGTCGATCAACCAGATCTCCTTAACGACGACGGTAATTCTCTAGATATTCGCCGCTCGATGTCAAGCCGTCGTTTTTTGACACGTCCCGAAAAGGCAGGTCGCTACCGTTTTTATATTTCCGTCTCTAATCCGACCGAGCGACGACGGATAGAAGGCTCAAAGAGCTCGCCGCAAGAGAGGCGCTCCGCTTTGAGGAATCGCTTGATAGCGGAGATCGCCGGCCTGGACGAGCTCTCTAGGCGGTACTGGCCTCAGCCTCGGCGACGGGCGCCATCGCCCGGCGCTCGACGTCGAGCCGCGGTAGCCACTCGAGCCAGCGCGGTAGGTACCACCCGAAGTCCCCGAGCAGGCTCATGGCGCTCGGCAGCACAACCGAGCGAATCACGGTTGCGTCGAGCAGAAGAGCCACGGCCACGCCGAGCCCCATCTGCTGGAAGGCGACCATCTCGCCTTTGGCAAAGCCCGCGAAGACGACGATGATGATCATCGCCGCACCGGTGACGATCCTGGCGGTCGAGACGACCCCCGAAAAGACGGCCTCACGCGCCGAGCCGGACTCGTCGTAGCGCTCCTTGATCCGGCTCATCAGGAAGACCTGGTAGTCCATCGAGAGACCGAAGAGCACCGAGAAGAGGAAGAGCGGTACCCAGGCGTCGATCACGGTCGCGTGCTCGAACCCGAACAGGCCTGCGCCCACACCCTTCAGGAACACGAGCGTGAGCAGTCCATAAGCGGCGCCGACCGAAAGCAGGTTGAGCAGGATCGAGACCGCGGCCACAACGATCGAGCGGAAGGCGACCATCAGCAGCAGGAAGCTGAGCCCGAGCACGAGCGCGAGCACGTAGGGCGCCGGTTTCGTGACCGAGTCGAAGTAGTCGGAGTAGAGAGCGGTCTTCCCTCCGATCAGCACCGTGGCGCCGCTCCCGCCCAGCGCGGCGGGGAGGATACGGCTGCGGAGGTCGCGGAGCGCTCTGATGGCGCCGTCGCCGGCGGCTTCACCGCGAACGGGCGCCGACAACATCGAGACGTCCTGGAGCTTCGACACCTCGATCGTTCCCGGGCCGAAATGGGGGTCGGCGGCGAGCTGGGCTCGCAATCTCGCCAGATCCCTTGCCACCACTGCCTCTTCCCCGCCCTGCACGACGACCTGAGCCGGATAGGGGGTTTGAGCGGGAAACTCGCGCTGTAGAGCCAGGTAGCCCTGCTTCGAGGGTAGGCGGCCGGGCAGCGAGCCGACGCCGGACTCACCGGTGTGCAGCCCGAGCACGGGCACCGCAGCGGCGAGCATCACGCCGACGCTGAGCACGAGGCTGATTACCGGCCTACGCAGCACGCCATCGATGATCGCGCTCCAGAAGCGGCTTTCGTCGCCGCCGCTGCTGTCGAGACTGCGACCGAGAACAGGCACGCGCAGGGCGTTGACCCGATCGCCGACCAGCCCCAGGAGCGCCGGTAAGAGCGTCAGCGCCGCGACTACCGAGACGACGCCGACGACGATCGCCCCCACGGCCAGGCTGCGCATGACCGTAGTGGGGACGATGAACATCCCGAGCAGCGCGACCACGAAGGTGCTGCCGCTGAAGAGGACGGCACGACTGGCGGTCGCCCCGCTGACCGCTATCGCATCGATCCGTCCGAGAGCGCGGGAGCGCTCCTCGCGATAGCGCGAGAGGATGAAAAGGGAGTAGTCGATACCGAGCGCCAGCCCCATGCCCGTGAGCATGTTCACGATGAAGACCGAGAAGCCGAACTCGAGCGAGAGCAGAGCGACGACGCCGAGCCCGACCACAATCGAGACGAGTGCCATCAGCAGCGGCACGAGCCCCGCGATCACGGCGCCGAAGACGAGCACAAGCACGATCAGAGCCGCCGGCAGACCGAAGGCCAGCTCGCCCTGCTCGAGGTCGCGCTGTGAAAGTGCCGCGAAGTCGCTGTTGGCGGTGCGTTCGCCGGTAATCGCCACGTCGAAGCCGGGACTGCGGTTGGCTTTCTGGACGAGCGAGACAACAGGCTTGACCGCCGCGTCGTCGGGTACGTAGAGCTGGATCAGAGCCGCATGGCGGTCGCGCGAGACGAGCGAACGGGCGCCGGAGAGGTAGCTCGCGCCATTCGACACCTCTCCCGTCGCACGGCTCTGCTCGACGAGGCGGCCGACGAGAGCGCGGAACTGCGGCGTATCAACCGTGTACCGACTGGAGTGGACAATGATGACGTCGCTCGTCCGGCGCCGAAGCTCGGCGGGAGTGGAAGGGAACGCCTTGTCGATCAGAGTGGCTGCTCTGACCGACTCGGGATGGCCCGTAACGTTGCCGTCCGAGCTCAATCCGCGCAACGAGGTCGCCACCAGCACCATCGACACGAGCACGACCAGGCCCCACAGAGCCAGGGTCAGCTTCGGACGTCGAGCGCACGTCCGCGCCACCTTCTCTGTCAGACCCAACCGCGATCTCGCCATCGTCTGTCCCTCCCTCAATAGCTGTCATATACGCCGTATGTGTACGGCGTAGATCGACACCGTATACTCAAACAGCTAAACTGTCAATCGAGTGGCGACAGAGGCACAGAGCGAGCGGAAAACGTTGTCGCGGCGCACCGTCGTCGAGGCAGCGCTGGCCGTTGGCGACAGCGAAGGGCTGGAAGCGATCAGCCTGCGCCGGCTCGCGCGCGACCTGGGCGTGACGCCGATGGCTCTCTACCGCTACGTCGACAGCAAAGAAGGTCTGCTCTCAGCGATGATCGAACGCGCCTTCGAAGAGTTCGAGCTGCCGGCAGGTAGCGAGGACGACTGGCGTGAGGAGATGCGCGCTCTGGGGCGATCGTTCCGGCGCCTGCTCGTGGCTCATCCCGGGGTCGTCGCGCTCTTCGCGACCCATCCCGCCGATAACGTTTCCCAGAACGGAGCGCGAATCGTCGAGGTCGTCTTGGGCGTTCTACGTCGCGCCGGCTTCCCGCCCAGAGAGGCAGCCCTGATCGAAAGCGAGTGCGAGCGCTTCATCCTCGGGACGGTGGTGCTCGAGATGAGCGGCGGCCCTCAGCCATGCCCGTTCAATCCGAAAGCCCACGCCCACTCTCAAGAGGCTCAGGCACAGCTCGCACTCCTACCGGTAAGCGAGTTCCCGCACCTGCACGAGGCGCTTCCTTACTTCAACCAGTGCCAGGATCCTGACTGGGCCTTCGAGTTCGCGCTCGACCTGATCGTCGGCGGCCTCGAGCGGATGTTGGAAGAGAAGCGCTGGAGCGCCGAGCCCGAGCCAGGCGAACCCGCTCAGTAGACGAGGGTCAGGGCCCTCACATTCTGGGCGGTGATCTTTCCGTTCTCGATCGTGACGCTGAAGCGGCGGCCTGTCGTGCTGTGTTCGAGGTAGGTCGCGCCGCCCGGGTGCTCGACGTAGCCGATACGACCCGCGGGAAGCGGAGTAGTGGCCGAGGGCAGCTGCTCGATCTCGCTTCCGAAACGATCCCGCAGCGCCGCGGAGAGCTCTTCGCCCGAAAGTCGCCTGATCTCGCGCAGCATCGGACGCAAGCGCAGGAAGAGGGCGAGATCCGCCGCAGCGGCGTGGTCGGCGAAATAGCGCTTCCCGCGGGGGGAGAGAGCTATCTCCACCACCGCGTGCGAGTGGAAGCGGTCGGGCCAGCGGCGGCCGTACATACCCTCCACCTGACAGCCGTCGAACGGGGTCGAAATCCCGGTGATCGTCGATCCTCCGCGCATGCGCAGCGGGGAAAGGGTGGTCTCGAGACCCGCAGGATCGCTCTCGTGGTAAGGCATGAAGCTGAAGCAGCCCCAGTCGACGCCTTTGGCAATGACCGAGCGCACGCTTTCCGAGGCATGCGAGAAGTCGATGATGACGGCTCCGTTCTTGCCCGCGACAACGCTCACTCCCTTGGCCTGACCCTGCTGAAGAGGCGGTTTCAGCCTCGGCAGCGGCTGAGGAGGCGGAGTGGGGCTGGGCTTTGGCGAGCTGACCTGCTTCTCGAATCGCCGTCCTTCTCGCTCGATCAGTTTCCAGAGGAAGGTTTGGCGGGCAATCAGCCTCCCTCTGGAGTCGAGCTCACTCAGCGAAACCGGGCGTGAGCCCGCGCGCAGGTGTTCGGAAGGCACGCCGTAGAGGAAGAAACCGGCGTCGATCGGCTTAGATACCCAGACGAACGGGATCTGCGCCGAGCTGCCGTCCTCGAAGACCAGCCTCAGGGCAGCGGCCTTCGCTGCCAGAACGACCCCGCTCACGCTGGGCATGTAGTACACGTAGGCCCGCGGCTTCCCCCGATCGCGTTTGTCGAGCGGTCCGAAGGCGAATCGGCTCTCGACGGAGAGCAGCCACAGCTTTTCCTCGCGGATCATCCGCGGGGTATGAGCGAAGGTCCGGGCCGTCGGGCGAGAGCTCAAGCAGCTGCCGCCCGCGTTGAAAGACCAGCAGAAACCGCCCTTGCGAGTGGGCGCCACGTAGAGGACAACCGTCTTTCCCGAGACCTTGAAGGTGGCAACCTTGCGCGACTCCGAGACAATCGCCTGCGGGTCCATACCCCTGGGAGCGCCGATCGAGAGATCGGCGAAATCGCGCTTCGCCTCATAGGGGGCGGACTTGCCGCTGAAGGGCACGTCCATGCGCCCGATCCAGTTCCGCAGCAGCCCGAACGCCGGCGTCGCGAACAGGATCACGAGCAGGGAGGCGACAACCACGGCCCAGGCGAGGACGCGCCTGCTCGGTCGCCGCAGCCGGCGCCCCAGCGCCGCGGGCGTGGCGGCGACCTGTGCCCGACGCAGGACTTCGTCCCAGTCGCCGAGGGCGCCGCTGCAGTCCTCCACCAGCTCGTCCAGCCGTTCGAAAAGGAGGGTCTCGCTCATCTCTGCGCTCCTTCCAGCGTTCCGCGAAGGGACCGGTGAGCCGTGTGTAAGGTGGCCGCGACGGTGCCCCGCGCGATTCCCAGCACCTCGCCGATCTGCTCGTAGTCGAGATCGGCGTAGTGGCGCAGGAAGAGCGCCTGGCGCTGCCGCTCGGGCAGGGCCGCGACGGCGGCGCGCAGCTCGGGCCAGGGCTCGGCGTGGCCGTTACTCGAGGCGATCTCTTCCGCGCTCTCGAGCCCGGCGTGACGGCGTCCTCTCTTGCTCTGCGTGCGACCGGTGTTGACCACCGTGCGCCAGAGCCACGACTCGAGCGCCTCCTCGCTACGGAGCTCGCTCCGGTGACGTAGGGCCCGCGCGAACGCCTCCTGCACGACATCGGCCGCCGCTTCGCGCGAGCCGACGATCGCGAGCGCAAGCCGCAGGAAGCGCGGGTAACGATCCCGGTAGAGCTGCTCGAGCGCCGCTGCGGTCACACCGCCGACCTTACCTCGGTTCATCGAGACATAGACTCGCGAGCATCCGCGAGTGTTTAGTGCCCGCTGCGAATCGGCCAAAGCAGTCAACCGCTCGCGTGCCTGATCGCGCGAGCGAGCAAGGCAGGCGATGCCGCCGCGACCGGCATGACGGGCGCGGCCCACAGTACGCCAGTCCTAAGCGGCCGCGGACCCCACAAAACAACCCGAACAAATCGGGTAGCGCCATTAGGAGCAGAAAGTTGAGCAAGCGCCGAAGGCGCGCTCAGCGCCGAGTCTCTCCGCCGGCGAAAATCGAAGATTTTCGCCGGGTCTTAGTGGATCAGCTTCAGCATGCGGAACATCGGCAGGTACATGGAGACTACGACCAGGCCAACCATGCAGCCGACGCCGAGCATCATCACCGGCTCGATGATCGAGGTGAGCGAGGCGATTGCGGTATCGACCTCGTCTTCGTAGAAGTCGGCGACCTTCGTCAGCATCAGCTCGAGCTCTCCGGTCTCCTCTCCGATCTTGACCATCTGACTGATCATGATCGGGAAGACGGCGCTTTCCAGAAGCGGCTGAGCAATCGGGATGCCCTCCTGCACCCTGTCTTTGACCTCCAGCAGCGCCTTCTCGACGACCGCGTTACCTGAGGTGTGAGCGGTGATGTCGAGCGCCTTGATGATGTCGACACCGGCCGCGATCAGAGTCGCGAGCGTGCGCGAGACGCGTGCCATCGAGACCTTGAGGACGGTGGTGCCGATACGCATCGGCACTCTGAGCAGGAACGCATCCCAGAGCGCCCGACCGGCCTCGGTCTTCTTGAAGCGGCGGAACCCCCAGATCAAGCCGCCAATGACCGGGAAGATCACAAACCACCAGTTTCTAACCAGGTTGGAGGCGGTCATCGTGTACACAGTCAGAGTCGGGAGCTTGCCGCCGTTCTGGGCGAAGATCTTCACGAAGATGGGGACGAGGAAGAGCAGCATCCCGGTGAGGACGAGGCAGGCGAAGGTCAGCACGAGGGTCGGGTAGACCATGGCGCTCTTCACCCGGCGCTTGATCTGCTGCGACTTCTCGATCTGCATCGCGACGCGATCGAGCACGGTGTCGAGCACACCTGCAGCCTCGCCCGCATCGATCATGGCCAAGTAAAGGGTATCGAACACCTTGGGGTGCGATCCCATCGCCTCGGAGAGGAGAAGTCCTCGCTCGACCTTGGCGCGCACGTCGGCGATAACCACGGCGAGGTTGTTGTCCTCGGTTTGCTCCTCGAGAATCACAAGCGCCGCCACGACGCTCACGCCGGCGCCGATCAGGGTTGCGAACTGGCGCGAGAAGACCTGAAGTGCCTTGGCACTGACGCTCTTTACCGAGCTCGCCTGCGCGGCCGCGGCCGCTTCGGCGATCCGCTCGAGGCGCTCGGCCAGAAGGCCGCGCTGGCGCAGTTGCTCACGCGCCTGATCGAGATCGGGAGCCTGAAGCTCACCGACGCTGACTACTCCCTGCGAGTTGATCGCGCTGTATGCGAACGCCGCCATCGCTTTGCTCTATCGGCAGCTCTCGAGGCTCGCTAAAGCCGCTCCTCCGGTGCACCGAGCTCGAATAGCCGCTACGAGCCCGTGCCCGTGGTCGTGGTCGTGGTCGTGGTCGTCTCGGGCGAAGTACCCGTGCTTACGGTTGCCCCGGGCGACGTACCCGTGCTTATGGTTGTCCCGCCCGGCGTACTGCTACTGGTCACAGCGGAAACCATCTTGAGCGCGTACCTCGTCCCGTCGACGGTGTTCTCCAGCACCACCGTGTGACCCTTGCGGATCGTTACCGTCGACCGCCCGCCGGAGAACGAGCCGTTGGTGACGCTGACCGTGATGCTGCTGGCGGTGATGGTATCGAGGGTGAAAGCCTGTGACGAGGCCGGGAAGGCGCTGTGAAGAGTCACCGTGCTCGACGTGCCGTTGATCGAGATCACCGCGGCGGCGTAATTGACGCTCGAGGGTGAAGTCGTCGAGGTCGATGTCGAGGCGGTGCTGCCGGTTGCGGCTTGACCTGGCTGATTGCCGAACGGATCGTTGCCTTCGAAGCGCCCGAAGCCGCTCAACTGCCCGGCGAGGGGCTGGTAGGTGGACGCCTCCGGGAACGTCGCGGCGCCGGGCGGGCCCGAAGCCGAAACGCCGCTGGCGTTCGGCGTGCCGCTGTTGATCGGCGTCCCCGGGCTGGTCGCGGACGGCGAGGTGCCCGTAGTCTGCTCGGTCGTCTGCTCCACCGCGCCAACGTTCCCCTTCTTCTTGAACATGCTCGGAAGCATCACCGCCCCGACGACGAGCAGAATCAGGACCAACACGGCAAGGAGGACTTTCTCCTTCTTCTCTTTATCCTTCTGCCTGTCTGCACGCTGTTTGGTGGTGGCCATCAGGAACCCCCTCCCATTACGGACTCGTGCTCGTGGGCGTCGTCGTGGTCGAAGTCGTGGATGTGCTCGTCGTTTCCGTGCCCGTCGTGGAGGTCGAGCCGCCCGTGGCCGCCCCCGTACTCGCGACGGTGACGGGGTGGCCGTAGACGTAGGCGTTGACCTGAACCTTGGCGGCGATGTCGGGGAAGCCCAGGGTGCCCTCAGTAAAGGACACCTGATCGATCGTGAACAGACGCCCCCGTGCGACCAGCTTGTGGTTCTCGACCAGCACGAGCGACTGCAACCGGCGTAGGAAGTCCGACAGGTGTAAGAAGTTGCCCTCGAAGCTCAGCGCGAACGGGATGACCTGGTACGCGCTCGCATCGACAACGGCAGCGGGGGTGATCCCGTCGAAACTGACCCCGGCGTTTCGCGCGATCGCGTCTAGTTGCAGGTACAGCTCCGGCACCTGCGGCTCGTCGGGCATTGCCGTTGTGAGCTTGAAGTAGTCGGCGACGAGAATCTTCGAGAGGCCGGCCGCTTGCTGGGACTGGGAGTTCCTATCGTTTATCTCCTGGGTCTTTGCCGCGATCTCCTTCGTGAGCGAGCTCGCCTTGCTCTTCAACGGCTGCACGAGGAGGAAATAGCCGCCGACCGCGAGTACGATCAGCCCGCCTATCACGACCGCGAGCCTGACCGCGGCCGGCGTCTTCTTGACCGGAGCGGGGCTCATGAGATAGCTCCCGGTGAGCGAATCTGAGCGGAGATGGCGAAGGTGTAGTACGGGCGCGCAGCCGCCCCCGCTGCCGGGTTTTTATTGCTGGAGTTGAGAACCACGCTACTCCTCACCAACGAGGGCAGAAGCTGGAGCCTCTTCATCAACAGCGCGACCGACTCCTGCGCATATGTCCAGCCGCCGAGATCGAGGTTGGTTGTGGTCGCAGTCGCACCTGCAACCGGCTGCACGAAGGAGGTATTCGGCGAGATCGGCGAGGTCGCGCTCAGCGTCGTCAGCTTCACGCCCGACGGCAGCGCCCTAGCGATTTCACCGAGGATGTTGTCCCAGGGTATGCGATAGCTGAGAGCGCTGGTCGCGGCGCTCACCCGCGGCGCCTGGAGCGGGAACATCGCCTGCTGGATGGCTAAAACCTTAGGCGGCGGGTTGAGCCTGTTGATCTCGGCCAACCTACTCGCGAGATCGTCTCGCTGCCCCCGTTTGTCCTGAACCGTCCGGCTCGCGCTCATGAACATCCAGCCAAGCGCCACGATCACGACGGCTAAACCGATTATTCCGGTCAGAAGCGCCGGATCGGGAGTCGTCCGCCGGGCTCGTTCCGCGTCCTTGGGGAGAAGGTTGATCGCGCGCATGGGTCGCCGCCTACTCCTCGATCGCCAATCCGATTGCGGTCGCGAGCGCGCGCTGGTTCTCACCTGCGACGACTCCTCTGGCCACCCTGACGCGCTCGAAGGGGTCACCGACGCGGACGCTGACACCGATCAGTCGCTGTAGCTCGCCGGCGAGACCCGGGAGCAGCGAGGTACCGCCGGTGATGACGATGTCGCCGATCCCGAGCGAGCTCGGCTGGTTCTGGTAGTACTGGAGCGAGGAGACAAGCTCGCGTGCGAAGGTCTGCAGCTGGCGCCGGACGATATCGGCAGCCAGGTTCGCCTGCTCCCGGGTGACGTTGGGCGGAAGCGTTAGCTCGGATCCGTCGAGTGCGATCGCATGCTTGACGGGCTCGGCCTCGGAGGGAGCGAGATTGAGCTGGCGGGCGATGGCGACATCCAGCGTCGAGCCGCCCCACTCGAGCACGCGTGTGAACTCGCACACGTTCCCGTCGGAGACGGCGAAGGTCGAGCGCTCGTGCCCGATCGAGACGACGACGTGAGCGGCGTCCGACCGCTCGCCGATCACGCCCGGAGTCAGCGCCCGCAGCAGTCCGAAGGCTTCGAGGTCGATCCCCACCAGACGCACGCCCGCTTCCTTGAAGGCGACCACGTAGCGATCGACCAGATCGCGGTAGGCGACCACGAGCAGAACGCGCCGAACGAGCTCACCGTCGGCGTTGACGCTCTCACTCAGCTGCTGGTAGTCGAGCACCGCGTCCTCTAGTGCGATCGGCAGCACCTCCTGGGCGCGGAAGCGGATCGCGTTCTCAAGCTGCCGCGGCTGCATCACTCCCGACACCTCGATGATACGAACGCCGATGCGATTGTTCGAGATGCCCAGACGCACGGCCTTCTTCGGCAACCGGTGCACCGAGAACATGTTCGCCAGCGCGGTGGCCAGCGCGGGCACGTCGCGGACCTCCCCGGCCACCACGACACCGCGCGCCAGCGGCTCGCGTACGAGCTCGAGCAGCTCGGGACGACCGCCGTTCTGAACCACACGCGCGGCCGATATGCCCGAGGCTCCGATCTTGACGCCGACAAGCGCCTTCTGCCGGCGCGCTGCTCCTGTGCTCTTAGTCGTGGTAACTGCCGAAGGACCCGACCGACCGAACGAGATCTCGCGCTTGTAGAAGGGAACCTTCTGTTTCGGCGCAGGCGGCCGGGCGGGAGCCGGCGCCGGAGCGGCCACCGACTCGGCGGTGTCTTCAACAACGTCCGCCGGCGCCTCGCGAGCGGGCACGGACGGAGCCACAACGCGTTCGGCCGCTGCCGGCCTGGGCTTGCGCTTGAAGGAGATCTCGCGCTTGTAGAAGGGAACTTGCGCCTGCGCAGGCGCGGGCGCGGGCACGGGCGTCGCTGCCGGCGCTGCCTGAGGCCCGGGCGATTGCACCATAGGAGCCGGCTGCTTCTTCTTGCGCCCGAATGTGATCTCTCGTTTATAGAAGGGAACGTTCGCCGATTTGGGGACGGTGGCGATCGCCGCGGCCGAAACGCTTGTTTTCGGCGGACGCTTCTTACGGCTGAACGTGATCTCGCGCTTGTAGAAAGGAACCTTCTCCTGCGCGCCGCCCGAGTCGATGTCGTCGGCGACCGACGCGCGCACGGCCTCCAGCGGCGAGGGGGTCGAGCTCGGAGCCGCCGGAGCAGGCACGGCGGGCTGAGCCGGCCGCGGCGCGGTTGGAGCGGCGAGTGCAGGAGGACGCGCTTGTGCAGGCGGCTGCCCGGGCTGAGGCGGGCGGGCGGACGCGCCCGGAGGCGGCGGTGGCGCGGGTCGAGGCGATGCGGGCGCCGCGACCGGCGGACGCGGACGCTGAGCCCCGATCGGCGGCGGGCCGCTCGGAGCGGCCGGGCGTGGCGGACCCTGAGTCGGCGGCCCGGCAGGACGCGGGGCGCCGGCCGCTGCCGGTGGACGCGCAGGCGGAGCTCCGACCGGCGGCGGGCCGCCGGGAACCGGAGGACGAGGAGGTCCCTGTGCGGGCGGGCGCGGCGGCGGAGCTCCCACCGGCGGCGGGCCGCCGGGAACGGGAGGACGGGCAGGTCCCTGTGCGGGCCGGCCGGGCGGAGAAGCGGCGGGAGGCCTCGACTGCGCGAGCGGTTGCCCCGGCTGAGGCGGGCGCGCCGGCGCTCCGGGTGGAGGCCCGGCGGGGCGAGGTGCGCCGGGAGGCCCGGCAGGAGGGCGCGCAGGCGGAGCTCCCGCCGGCGGCGGCCCGCTCGGGGCGGCGGGACGGGCCGACCTTTGCATGGGCGGTCCCGGTGGAGAGGCCGGAGGTCGCGCCGGGACGGGCGGCTGACCGGGCTGAGGCGGGCGAGAAGATGGTGCTGCGGGCGAAGGCCCGGCGGGTCGGGCACCGGCCGGCGGCGCAGCGGGGCGAGGTGCGCCGGGAGGCCCGGCAGGAGGGCGTGCAGGCGGAGCTCCCGCCGGCGGCGGACCGCTCGGTGGGGTCGCGCCCTCGCGCGGGCGCTCGCCTTCTGGCCTTCCTTCGCTCCCCGTCACCTCGTCACTTTCCTCCGCCATGGCCTAAGTTCCTGCAACGCGAAGGCTCGATCCCGGCGGCCCGCCGGAACCCGGAGACGCCTGACCGGTCTGAATCCCGCTCCGTTCCAGGATTCCGAGCAGCTGCTCGGGGCGCGTGGAACGTGAGACGGCCTGCTCAACCGTGATCAGGTGCTTGGAAACGAGATCGGCAAGCGACTGTTCCATCGTCTGCATTCCTCGCTTCGAGCCCGTCTGCATAAACGAGTAAACCTGCTCGATCTTCCCCTGGCGTATCAGGTTCCGAACCGCGTCGTCGGGAACCAGGATCTCCAGCGCGGGTACGCGCCCTTGCTCGTCCATCGTCTTCATCAGGGACTGCGTGAGCACGCCCTGCAATGCGAGAGCGAGCTGTATTCGCACTTGATCCTGCTGCTCGGCCGGGAACACGTCGATGATGCGATCGATCGTGCTCGGCGCGCTCTGCGTGTGCAGAGTGGCGAAGACCAGGTGCCCGGTCTCGGCAGCGGTCAGCGCGATGCCGATCGTCTCGAGGTCGCGCATCTCGCCGACGAGGATGACGTCGGGGTCCTGGCGCAGGGCGGCGCGTAGCGCGTCGGCGAAGCTGAGCGCATCGGCTCCGATCTCGCGCTGGTTGACGATGCAATTCTTGTGCCGGTGCAGGAACTCGATCGGGTCCTCGATCGTGATGATGTGGTCGTAGCGGGTGCGGTTGATCTCATCGATCAGAGCCGCCAAGGTCGTCGACTTACCCGAGCCGGTCGGTCCGGTGACGAGCACGATCCCGCGCGGCTTGCGCGTCAGATCGTGCAGGTGCGCGGGCAAGCCGAGCTCCTCGAGCGTCTTCAGCTCGGTTGGGATCAGACGGAAGGCACCGGCCAGGCTCTCGCGCTGGGAGTAGATATTGACGCGGAAGCGGGCCAGCCCGGGCACCGAGTAGGCGAGATCGAGCTGGCGCTTGATCTCCAGGTGCTTCTGCTGTTCGGTCGAGAGGATGCGGTAAAACATCTCGCGCGTCATCTCCGGAGTCATCACGGGCTCTTCCTCGATCCTTCGCAGCGTCCCGTGGATGCGAACGATCGGCCTGGAGCCGACCGTCACGTGCAGATCGGAGGCGGCGTGCGCCACGACGTGCTCGAGCAGCCGGTCGATCGACGGCCCGGAGGGGTGCGGGTTCATTGCCACGGCCGTCGTATCGGCAAGCTCTCGGCCTTCCTTGAATGCCCGTGAGATCGCGGTAGGTCACTCACCGGTAGCCCGCCGCAGGGAATGCAACTTCACCCGTTTGGGGCTACTGGTCTTTGCCGGCTCTGCCGATCCCCCCCGGAGCCAGTAGTCCATCGCAGCGTCCACAAGGAGCCACTCACCAATGGCAGACATCATTCGTAAGCGCTTGACCGGAAGGGAAGAGGGCTTCACCCTCATCGAGCTTCTGGTCGTCATCGTCATCCTCGGCATCCTGCTCGCTATCGCGGTGCCTTCCTACATGGGCTTCCGCGACCGTGCGCAGAAGGCCGCCG
>Ga0187886_1000180_pt1 | contig 88919 bp, 80 predicted proteins | sample June2016WEW_20_1_FD_133001 | JGI IMG/M metagenome (GOLD analysis project Ga0187886, IMG submission 133001) | Peatland microbial communities from SPRUCE experiment site at the Marcell Experimental Forest, Minnesota, USA - June2016WEW_20_150 | ecosystem: Environmental > Terrestrial > Soil >... | reverse complement strand
TCCCTTATTACAGGATGGTCATCAACTATAAGAACCTGCGTTTTGTTTTCATTAGTTTTGTTTTGTTTTTTCTTCAATGCCATACTTTTTTCTTAAGACTTGATATCTTTTGTTTGGAAATGCACATGTCATAACTGTCCCGCCTTTGTTGCCTTTTCGAATATCAAGAGAGCCGCCTATCAGGTCGGTGCGGTATTTCATAATCTTTAGTCCCAGTCCTTTATTCTTTGGCAGTAATTTCTTGAAAGCTCGGCCATTATTTTTTACTGACAGAACAGTTTTACTTTTAGTCAAATGAAGCTTTATACTGATATTCTTCGCTTTGCCGTGTTTAATGGCATTGGTAATAGCTTCCTGCACGATGCGATAAATTTGCCTTGCCTCAACAAGATTTTCAACCAAGACAAATTTTTTACACTGGAATTGACACGTGATTCCCAGAATTTTTTCTGTACTGGACGCCAGCATTTTTAAGGCCGATACCAAACCGCCTGTTTCAATATCAACAGGACAAAGCATCCTGGCGAGGTCTCGCGTTTGAACTATCGCCTTGTTGGCAAGTTTTGATATTTCTAATGCATTTTTCATTTCTGATGATTTGCCCTTAAGCTTCAGTGCTAATCCTTTGCACTTAACAGCGATGCCGGTGAGTATCTGGCCCATACCATCGTGCATTTCCTGGCCTATCCGTTCTCGTTCCCTTTCTGTTATATCCAGGATTTCTTTTTCCAGGCGTCTGCGTTCGGTAATATCCCTTTCGGTTGTTGTAATGGCAAAAGGTTCCCCTTTTTCATCTTTCAACAATGTAGCGGTAAGTGAGATATCCAATATCCGGTTATTTTTTGCAATGTGCTGTGTTTCAAATAATTCGATGTTTTCCCCTTTTAACACTCTTTCGGTCAGTGACAGCATTTCTTCCCGCTTATAGTCAGGGATTATCCTGCCGATATTCATCTTCATAGCTTCGGCTTTGCTGTATCCATATATACGCTCTGCACTGAGGTTCCAGGAGATGATATTACCTTTCAAATCCTGAACTGTAATAGCATCGTTCGAGTTGTGAACCACTGTAGCTAATAGTCCCAACTCATCCTCCATATGTTTGCGTTCAGTGATGTCATGGCCGACGCAAAGGATTTCCGTAACATTCCCATCTTCATCGCGAATCGCCTTGTTTGCCCAGGAAACCCAAACTCTTCGGCCGTTTTTACAAATATTCTCATTCTCGCGGGCAGTATAAAATCCAGGGCCGAATTTATTCTCTTCAGGTATGATTGTCCCTATAATATTTTTACCAAGGATTTCCCGCTCAGTATAGCCGTAGAACTTCTGGGCGAATTCATTGAAAAAAGTTATTCTGTCGTCTTTGTCCATACGCAGAATAATACAGTCGGCATTCTCTACAAGCTGGCGGTATTTATCTTCGCTAACATACAGCATCTGTTCGGTGCGCCCAAGCTTTGTGGTCATCTCTTTTAATTTTTTCATTTGTTTTTCCACCTTTCTTGCCTGCCTTTTCCATAACCTATGTTGGGAAATTGCAAGAAAACGCCAAAAAATAACTTTTTTTATTTTACATTTTAATTATATTGAATAAATTGTCAACCTGATATTGGCGACAACTGGGTCCTGCGAATCGGTGTTAATGTAGGGTATTTTACCGACAGTCAGACAGTCAATTAGTCCTATAATAGAAACAGACCCTACACCGATTGATAAATAAATCTTTGTTGTTATTATAGTTAGGTAAATTACTATAACAAATATAGGAATTTCCCTATTCTCAATAAAGATAGAAAAAGGTTAGGTTTTGTGGAAAATTATGAAAACCGTTGTGTATTATAAAGATGAGAATATTAACAATTTATTGTGGAGGTACAAAAAATGTTAGCTGTGTTAGAATGGGACAATCTTATAGTTGAGCCGGTCCGCCAAATGTTGACCAGAATACTGGCCTATATTCCTGTCCTGCTGGGCGCCTTAGTAATTCTGATAGTAGGCTGGATTGTGGCCAAGGCAATCAGAGGGATAATCGACTGGCTGCTTAAGGTAGTGCGCTTCGATACGCTGGCGGACAAGGCGGGCATAACAGGAATTCTAAGAAAGGGCGATTTGAAAATTTCCGCCAGAGAAGTGGTAAGCAGCATAGTTTATTGGCTGATTATTATTATGGTTTTAGTAATGGCAGTCGATGCATTGGGGCTGCCCAAGGCATCCGATGTTCTTGCAAGCTTATTTGCTTACGTCCCGAATGTGATAGCAGCGTTGCTTGTTCTGGTGGTTGCTATGTTTCTGGCCAGTTTTGTCTCAGGAATAGTTCGCACGGCTGCCGGGAACGCGAAATTACCCAAACCGGAGATACTTGCCGGCATAAGCCGATGGGCGATTATAATCTTCGCAGTAACTATTTCGTTAGAACAGCTTGGTATCGCCCCTCTTTTGGTAACTGCCACTTTCAATATTGTCCTTGGCGGCATTGTCCTTGCTTTGGCTCTTGCCTTCGGATTAGGCGGTAAAGATGCCGCGGCAAAGTATCTTGAGGAATTAAAGCAAAAACGCTCTGGGAAATAATGAAGAGTTAATGAGTGTTATTGTATGACTCCATTTTTAGGAAAGGAACAGAAAATGAAAAAGGTAATTGCAATTATGGTCGTACTAACGCTGGTTCTGGCGGCCGTCTCGAGAGGCGCGGACAGCCCTAAAGGCGGTAGTGTCGGCAAGGGCGAAGGATTCAAGATCGATGTCCCGTCCTCCGACACGAAGGTCAAGCCGGGTGAAACCCAAACCGTTACCATCAAACTGCAGAGGGGCGAGTCTTTCAAGCAGGATGTGAAACTGCAAATCGAAGCGGCCAAAGGTATCAGCGTCGACCCTGCCAAAGTTATCGTCAAGGCAGGTGACGAACCGGATGTGAAAATCATGATTACGGCGCCCAAGGACGCTGCCCTCGGTGAGTATAAGGTCTCTGTGACGGGGACCCCGACAACCGGCGAACCCACATCAGCGGAATTCAAAGTGAAAGTTATCGCTCCGGAGGCCGGCTACACCATGAAATCAGACAGCCCTAAAGGCGGCGGTGTTGGTAAGGGCGAAGAATTCAAGATCGCTGTCCCAACCTTCGACACGAAGATAAAACAGGGTGAAATTCAAATTGTCACCATCTCTCTGGAGAGAGGCGAGTCTTTCAAGCAGGACATAACTTTGGAAGTTAAATTGTCCAAGGGCGAAGGCATCACCTTCGACCCGGCCAAAGTCGTCGTCAAGGCCAGCGACAAGCCGGATGTGCAGATCACGATTACGGTGCCCAAGGACGCTGCCATCGGTGAGTATATCGTCTCTGTGACGGGGACCCCGACAACCGGCGAACCGACCTCGACGGTATTCACCGTGAAGGTTGTCTCTCCGTAGGCTCCGGGTAGGTAGTTTGTTCTAATCTGAGCAGCCCCAGGTCGTTTGACGTGGGGCTGCTCGGCTGTTTAACCAAAAAAGAAAAGGAAAATTGTTATGCTTTACACCATCGCTGTTGTTCTGATTATATTGTGGCTCCTTGGGTTAGTGAGTTCCTACACCATGGGCGGTTTCATTCACGCTCTCCTGGTAATCGCCGTTGTAGTCATCTTGCTTCAAATCATCAGCGGACGAAAACTCAGGTGACCATTTTGTGGGCCAGGCATCAAAATTAAAAGGCTTAGGTGCGAAATATTACTTGTAACATGAGGAGTATTGTTACGACTCTTTCTTTAAGAAAGGAACAAAAGATGAAAACTGCAATTACGATTGTGCTGGCATTGTCTCTGGCGGCTGGTCCGCTCTATGGCACCGATACTGAGCAGCCACCACCGATACCGGCCCAAGAGCAGCCAGAGGTTTTGACCCGCGGGCCGGTGCATGAGGCCTTTGCCGAACCGGTCAACTTGCAGATTCAGGCGGGGCTGGTGGTCCCAAACCAGCCGCCGGCCAACATCGAGGAAATTCCTCCGGCAGAAAGGCCGAAAGGCGATCGCTACGCCTGGGTTCCGGGCTACTGGTCCTGGGATGGGGACCGAAACAACTACATCTGGGTCAGCGCCTGCTGGAGAGCCGCTCCTCCGAATATGTCTTGGGTGCCGGGATACTGGAGCCAAGTGACCGGGGGTTGGGAGTGGGTAGCAGGTTTCTGGACGCCGGCCGGCATTCAGGACATTGAGTATCTGCCCGCCCCACCGGTATTCGATGATGTGCAACCGCCAAGTCCACCGCCATCTCCGGACAACATTTGGGTGCCATCCTGCCAATACTGGTACAAGGGCTACTATGTCCGGCGGCCAGGTTACTGGCTGGTGGCGCGTCCGAACTGGGTCTGGGTACCGTCTCACTATGTTTGGACGCCGCGGGGCTACGTCTTCTGTGACGGGCACTGGGACTATCCCTTGGAAGACCGCGGCGTGTTGTTTGCGCCGGTTTACTTCCCACCGTCCGTCTATGGCCGGTCGGGGTTTAGTTACTCGCCGAGCATCGTCATCGACATCGGCATGCTGCAGGTGAATCTATTTACCTATCCGCGATACAGCCATTACTACTTCGGTGATTACTACGATGACGCCTATCTCAGCATCGGCATCTTCCCGCGGTATGAAGTCGAACGGATTCACACGTGGTACGACCCGATATATGTATATGACCGCTGGCACCACTACAGGGACGAACCTCGCTGGGAGGAACACGAGCGGCATGAGTACGACCTCCGCCATGCCGATAGGAATCTTCGTCCGCCCAGGACATATCACGAGATGGAAATCCGCCAGGCTAATAGGTTGCCAGAGCAGCAGCAAAACAACTTTCGGATGGCAGAGCTTCTGACCGCGGTCGCCGCCAACAAGAAGACCTCGCTGAAGTTCGAGCATATCAACGCCAAAGCACAACAGAAGATAGCCACACAGGCGACCGCCGTGCACACGTTCAGTGCGGAACGCAACCGTTGGGAGTCCACACCGGCAAGTCAGAAGACAGTCCAACCACCCACGGAACACAAAGGCCCTTTGACGCAGCCATCTGAACATAAGGAGCCGGTACCTGCGCCTGAGGAACACAAAGGTCCTGTGACGCAGCCGTCTGAACATAAGGAGCCGGCACCTGCGCCTGAAGAGCACAAAGGTCCTGTGACGCAGCCGTCTGAACATAAGGAGCCGGCACCTGCGCCTGAGGAGCACAAAGGCCCTGCGACGCAGCCGTCTGAACATAAGGAGCCGGTACCTCCGCCTGCCGAGCACAAGGAACAGGTGACCCAGCCCAAGGATACCAATACTCCGGTTGTTCCGCCGCGTGAGGTACATGTAACCCAGCCGGAGCGGGTGAAAGTTCCGGCCCCGCCTATTGTTGGCAAACAGGGCGCAGCCGAGAAAGGCCCGCCGCCTCGACCGGCCAACGAACGTAAAGACAAAGGCGAGGAGGATACGTCCAAAAAGAATGAGGTAAAGGATACGCCTAAGGAGAATCAGCGCGCGGACGACACAAATGACGCGAACAAGGACAAGGGCAGGAGCAAAGGTAAGGGCAAATGAGCCGACTGCTCGGCAGCGTTGTTGCGATCTTTATCGGCCTCTTTGGTCTATTGCGTGGTTAAGCTAAATGAAAACTGAAAGAGTAGGTTTGAAATATATTTTTCACGTATAAGGAGAATTGTATGACAAGGGTAAAGATTTTATTGGTTACGATGTTTGTGCTTTCTTTGTTCCTTATGTGTGGCGGCTGTGAAAGCGAAGGACATGGGCGGCGGGATGAGTGGCGGGATCGGCACTCGGAGCAGTCTGATCGGGACCGGAACTTGGAAATACGGTACGAAGAGCGGCATTGATAAGGACTGTGCCGTTGGCGATCAATATTTGAATGTGGTCCTGCTGTGTTATGCCGCTCAGTGATAAATCGTTGACATGTAACTAAAACCAATTTACAATTATAACGCTAATTAAAAGGAGATGTAACGTGAAATTACGACAAATTTACAACTTAGTCTTAGTGGTAGCTGTATCTGCCTTTTTGGCACTTGTGGTTTTTATGAGCGGATGCCATGGAGCCCAGGGTAGTATTGGCAAATAGTAGGGTGTTTCGGTGCTTCATTTTCTAAATTGCAAAGACCAAATAGAAAGAGTGTCACTTTTGAAGTAGGCGGGTCGTTTTGCTGTACTATGACGATAAGCGGTAAAGCATCGGCATGAAATTAAAACCAATTCACAATTATTAAGGTTCAAATGGAGATGTAACATGAAATTACGACAAATTTGCAACTTTGTATTAGTAGTAGCTGTATCTGCCTTTTTGGCGCTTATGGTTTTTATAAGCGGATGCCAGGGTAGTATTGGCAAGTAGTAGAGTGCTTCGGTGCTCCATTTTCTGGATTGCAAATACCACCCCCACAGCAGCCGCATATTTCAAAGGGTAGTTTTAGGACATAATCTTGTGCCTTACAGTGTTCTTGTGGTCTGTTACTTCGCGGGCACCAGACGTGACGGCGGTATGTCGTGGAAGGTGAGGGAGGTATGTGGTTTTTTTGCGCGCAAGACTTTGCCGAGAATGTTCTGACACCCCAGATATGCTTTCTGGGGTTAAAATAACAAAGTGTGGTTTGTTGAGTATCTCAGTATCAGGTGTAAGCCATGCAATTGTATGTGATAAATCCACGTGTACTTTTAATAAACCGCCTTCTATCAGGTTTATTCACGATTACTGTTGTTTGTATCGTGCTTCTAATGGCCGGTGTCGGGATAAGCTCTGACCCCAACAATCCTGCGAGAGGCGTCGGCAGTGAACCGGCAGCGGACGTCAACGATGCCAACGGCCCTACTGTTGCGTTGAGTTACAGCAGCCGGACGTTTAAGATAAATCCCATCTCCTCTTTCATGTATTTTATTCCGTTGATATCTCCGACATTTGTGGACAGGGAAACCAGTGCCAATAATGAGCAGCAGGTAGGTATTATCTCGTATGAAAGAAACGTAACTTCAAATTCTTTCTATGTGACCTGTGAATTCGAAATACTGGGAAAGGGCTTTCACAAAAATACATTTGACCCTGCGGGGATGATAGCAAAACACGCCGGTGGGTTGGCGGAAGGCGAGTCGCTGACAAATACGCTCGATTACATTAAGTTTGAAGGAGAAGGGTTCGGCCGCATCGAGGTTAAAGGAACTATGACCGGCTCTACCAAGACCGTTACCGAGGTGGATATCTGTTTCAACGCAAGGGACCAAAAAAGCCCCGTAACCATTGGCCTATATGACGTTGAACCCAAAGACGGGCAATATAAGTATGAAAATAGGTCTAATGAGATAGTTGCAAGGGTGAACACGCTTACATTCAAAAAGAGCGAGACACCTAGGATGGGAATAGAAATAGCATCTATCCGTAAGAAGACAGCGGATGAGAGTTACTGGGGGACTATCAAGGCGATAATAGCCAATTTCTTTATAAACCCGCCCAAAGTGACTAAACTCGGCAATGATACAATGCTCAACTTCGGATATGCGCTGCTGAAACAAAAACCTGCGTTCACTTTTCCAAGGGCTAAAAATTTAAGGGAAAACAAAAGGGTAGCGATAGATAATAAACAGAACTAAGAGGCAGCAAGGAATAACCGGGGACAGCCACCTATTATTTCCTTTTTAACTTTTTACTTTCCCCCCAATCCTACCCAAACCCTACCCTTTTTCAACGGCAAAAATCTTTACGCAATCAGCATCTAAAAAATCTCTGTTACCTGTCCTGAGCCTGTCGAAGGAGTCGAATGGGGAAGATCCCAGTTGAAAGCGTTTTTACATCGTACGTTGATATCGGCAGGACGTTTTACCCCTATATGCCTGTGTGGTGGTTTGCGAGGTTTAGCTACAGAACGGTCGATTATGTTAAAGACGTTCATTGCCCGGTGATGATAATTCACAGCCGAAACGATGAGACCATACCGTTCGAATTTGGTCTGGAGTTGTATGAGGCGGCGAATGAGCCGAAAGAGTTTGTCGAGATTTTCGGCAGTCATAACGACGGCTTTTTGGTCTCCAGCGAGATTTACAAAAGCGCCTGGACGAAGTGGCTGAAATCCTTAAAAAAGCACAAAGGCCAGACCAGCCGCACACACGCTTCTTAGCAACTCGTAATTTCAGGGGGTTAAAGTTTTCTCACCAGACCCACCACGACGGCTTCGATTCGGCAGTTGTCTGAATAAATCGGGTCGTAATTGTCATTGGACGGCTGCAGGCGGACAGCGGATTTTTCCTTGTAGAATCTCTTCAATGTTGCATTTTCATCGTCCACAATTGCGACAACTAATTGGCCATTATCGGCGGAGCTGCATTTGCGGCAGATTATAAGGTCGCCGTCTGCTATCCCATCGCCGGTCATACTGTCGCCTTTTACCTCAAGGGCGAAGATATCGTTACTGTTTCCAAAGTAAGAATTCAGGGACAGCGGCTCAATGTTTTCGATGGCCTCTATGGGCGCTCCGGCGGCAACTTTGCCTGCGAGCGGTATGCCTGCCGGCGGTCGGCTACAAGGGTTCGAGATGTCATTGTCGAGGCAGTTAAGCAGTTCTTGCGCTTTTGAAGTTAGTTTCAAAGAGCGAGCCGTGGCCGGCGAAGGTGATAACAGGTCTTTTTTTCGCAGCTCTGTGATATGCTCGAATGTGGTGCTTCGGCTTATGGCGAGTTCCGATGCTAATTCTGCAATCGTCGGGGAATAACATCGGCCTGCCTGAAAAACGCGAATCGCTTTTAATAACTGCAGTTGGCGTGGAGTAAGTCGCCGACGCTCCACAGCTATGGCGACGGAGCGATGGTTTTCCATCGCTGCTTTCAACGGCATATTCTAAATCCTCCATAGAAGTGGCTATGCTATGGGGCTGTGATTGCGGCGGCCAAACAGAGACGAAATCACCGCCCGGCCCGAATCTGCATACCGGCTCAAATTGTTTGTTAAGATGATTATTCATTTTGAGAATTTCACTCTTATAGTAAATGCTTCTATCGGTAATACGAGGGTAAAAACCCTAACAAAAACCGAACAAAAATTGGGCAGTTTGAAATTTTTTTTGGTCTTGCGGTTCATTATCTGATAGTGGTGATAATATAGGACTGTTGACGGCGTTAGGAAAAATGGTGGCCAGAAAATTAGCAGAGAAAATTGAAAATTGCAGTATGAATCGGCAAAGACGAACACTATCTTTCCAGGAAAGCTTTCGGTAATGCTTCGATTATGTCGGTGGCCATCAAGCTGACCTGGCCGTATCTTTCTGCTGCAATATCGCCGGCTGAGCCGTGAATGTAAACGCCGAGGACTGCCGCGTCGAAATTGCTCAGGCCCTGGCCTATAAGGGCGGTTATAACGCCCGTGAGAACATCGCCTGAGCCGGCTGTTGCCATACCGGGATTGCCGGTTTTATTGATATATACTTTTTGGCCGTCGGTAACGACTGTCCCTGCGCCTTTCAAAACGACGACGGTTTCAGTACGCTTGGCTAATTTACCTGCCTGGTCTTTGCGGTCGGGGGGCAGTTGTTCTCTGAAAAGGCCAGACCATAATCTTTTCATTTCTCCCGGATGGGGCGTCAGAATCAGATTTGCTTTTATTTTGGCAGGCCAATCTTTTATCAAAGCAAGGTTATTAAGGCCATCGGCATCTATAAGCAACCGCAAATGCTCCTGTTCGATGAGGGTTTCGAGTATCGAGCGAAGTGCGCCACTGATGCCGATGCCGGGGCCGAAGGCGAGACAATCGTTTTCGTTTGTTGCATCGAGAATGGTATTGATAGCCTTTGCGGATATTCGGCCTGCGCTATCTTCAGCGAGCGGTATGGTAGTATAAGATGGCTCTATCGAGGCAACGATTGGCAGGACACTTTCAGGGACTGCAACTCTGACGAGACCAGCGCCTGCGCGTAGTGCGGCCAGGCCGGCAAGGGCGGGGGCGCCGCTGAAACCGATACAGCCGCCAATGATACAGACTTTGCCGAAATCGCCTTTGTGGGCATCAGGCTTTCTTGGTTTTAGTTTCGGAATTTGTTCTACTATCTGCATTTTATTTCTTAGCTTCTATTTTTCGATTTATAAGTGTGGCGGCTACGCCTGCGGAAAAGCCGTTGTCGATATTGACGACGGTTACACCTGCGGCACAACTATTGAGCATAGTCAAAAGGGCGGCGATACCGCCGAAGCTGGCGCCTGTGCCGATGCTGGTGGGGACGGCAATTACGGGACAACTGACCAGGCCTCCTACGACGCTGGCCAAAGCTCCTTCCATTCCCGCTATAACGATGATGACGTTGGCATTTTGGAGTTTTTCCAGATGGCCGAGCAATCTGTGCAGGCCAGCTACGCCGACGTCACAAATCAACTCTGTGCGCTGGCCCATAATTTCGGCGGTGACTTTCGCTTCCGCAGCGACGGGCAAATCAGCGGTGCCGGCGGTGACTATCGGGATAACGGACTTCGAAGGTTTGATTTTTTTCTGCTCCAGCACAATTGCCTTCGCTGATTTTTCATATCTGATATTCGGGAATTTTTTTATTTTGACCAGTGCCTTAAAGACGTTCTCTTCTGCGCGGGTGGCGAGGATATTATTGCCTTTTTCAGCGAGGTTCGAGAAGATTTTAACTATTTGTTCAGTGGTTTTGCCGGGGCAGTAAATGACTTCCGGAAAGCCGCAACGGAGTTGGCGGTGATGGTCCAGGTGGGCAAAGCCCAGGTCCTCAAACGGCAGATGACGAAGTTTGTCAACGGCTTCGTCGATGGTGACTTTGCCATTCTTTACCTGTGATAACAATTTTTTCAGTTGTTCAGCTGTCATAAAATTAAATATCAAAAATTAAATATCAAAATTACATATAAATTGGGTATTTCTCTCATTCACTACTTGCTTTTGGCTCAAGGGTTAAATCTGCAAAAAGTCCGGCTTTGAATTTATAATACCCCAATGAAGCTACCATAACCGCATTGTCGGTGCAATATCGTTTTGGCGCGACCAGCAGTTTTTTTGCCGGTGTCATAGAGTCGCACATCTGTTGCAAACGGGTTCGTAGCTCCATATTGGCTGCGACTCCGCCGCCGAGAAGTATGGTTTTTGCACCGATTTTTTCGGCGGCCCTGCGTGTTTTCTTAACAAGCACATCGACCACCGCTGCCTGGAACGATGCTGCGATGTCGGCGATTTGAACACTGGTCATCGAATCGACCTTATTTTCGGCTTTCATATCTTTGCCGTGGCAGTAATACAGCACAGCGGTTTTGATGCCGCTGAACGAAAAATCCAGCGAGTCCTTTCCGAGCATCGATATTGGGAATTTGATTGCCTTTGGATTGCCGTGTTTGGCTATCCTCTCGATAGCAGGGCCGCCCGGATACGATAATTTTAAGATACTCGCTACCTTATCAAAGGCCTCGCCGGCGGCGTCGTCAATCGTGGAACCAAGCAGAATAGGCTGCAAAGGCGAACGGTAATCATACAAACTGGTATGACCTCCTGATACTATCAAAGCCACGGCGGGCAATTCGGGACTATTTTGCTCCAGAAGCGCTGATTGCAGATGAGCGTGTAAATGATTGATTGCTATCAGGGGTTTGTCCCAGACAAATGCGAGGGTCTTGGCGGCGGTTACGCCGACTATCAAAGCAACTGTTAATCCCGGCTGATTTGCGACAGCGATTGCGTCAATATCATCTTTGCCAACGCCTGCTTGCGCGATTGCCTCTGCTATAACGGGATATATTTTTTCGATATGTGCGCGGGAGGCGATTTCAGGGACGACGCCGCCATATTTTTCGTGCAGCTTTGTCTGCGAGGCCACAATTGATGATTTGATAACCTTCCCATCAGCAACAACAGCCGCCGCTGTTTCGTCACAACTGGTCTCAATCCCAAGAATATTAATCTGCTCGCCTTTCATATTTGATACTTATCATTTTTTAACGGATTTGACCAGAAGAATTATCTGTTTGCAAATGCTTTTGCAGACGTGCGGCAGGGAGAACCTGATTGGAATAAGCCGGGGCAGCTCGAAATCCATACAGGGGCTTTGCGGCAGTGAATCGCCGAGGATTTTTATGCTGTCTGCGTCCGGGCAGTTTAATCCCATCTGCTTTGCCGTTTTGATAATCGGCAGATTTTCAGGATTGATATTGACCAGCTTAGAGCAGATAACTTCCATCGCGAATGGCTCGGTTCCACCAAGAAGCCAGCCGAGCGGCCTTGCTCTTCCGCGGATTGGGCCGGGGCCGTCCATTACCGTAACGGCATCGATGATAGTCAGAGCGGGATTCAGGAATTTGTATATTTCAATGAGCAATTCGCAAAACTCGTCGGCATTTTTGCCTTTCGCAAAATGCCAGAGGGCTTTTCGCTTGCCGGAACAGCAGCCGAACATATTCTTAACTGCGAACGTCGTTACCAACTGCTGATGCGTTTTGAACTTCGGCATATTTATAATAACATCTGCATCGAGCGCGATTGAACTTATGCCGACCTCGAGGTTTTTTGCTCCTATCCGGCACTTTTTCGGTTTGTTGAGCTGCTTTACCGGCACGGATAGTTTTTTCAGGGCCTCTTCCAGTTTTAACGCTTTTATGCAGGTGAACACATTGCCCCAGGCTGGGGAGTCGCCGATGAAAGGCCTTGCACCGAAATCTTTTAAGAGCCTGGCGACCTCGATTAGGACCGCCGGGTCGGTCTGGGTGGCACAGCGGCGGGACCTTGGGGCAATGAAATTCGGCTTAAGCAGGACGGTGTCGCCTCGTGTTACGAATTTTTTCAAGCCGCCAAGAAGCTCAAACTGCGTTGCAATCGCCTGGGCGATTTTTGGCTGGCTGTAATCGCTGCATCGAGTTAGTATAACCGTCGGGTTTGGCATACGGCGGCTCAGTCAATTATCCGAGTGCAAATAATCAGGAACATTCTGACAGTTGGTTTGGGGTTGGGCTTGCTGAAGAACAAACTGCCTAATGTTATTTGGTGGCCGATGTATTTTTCCGGCCCGAGCAAGACAAAGTCGCTGGGGCTCATTTTCAAGCCAAAGGCGGCGCAGCTAAAAAGGAACTCGGCTGCTTTTGCGCGTTCGGCCAGTTGCGGGATTGGACTTTGTATTGGAGATGGAAATACCGGCTGGGCATTAACCTGGCATACGCCTCTTGAGCCGGGGATTTTTTCAACTTTTATTCGCAGAGCAAGTTTGCCCGGGCCGATGGTCGCGCCTTCCATTGAACCGGCGCTTGAGATATAGAAAATGGTCTGTTCCTTATTTAACCTTACGATAGTAAAATCGCTGGTCTCGCCGTCGGGCAGCAGTAGTGAAACTGTTTCTATATGTTTACAGCCGGCATCGCGCAATACGTTGGCGATTGTATTCCACATTTGAATTTGGCCGAAGCCGACCGAAAATGAGTTGGCTTTGAAAGCGTCATAATCGTTAAACTGCAGCGGCTTTGTGTATAGCATCTGCCAAACATCATTCAGTGCGTTGATGTCTTCAGCCGGCATTTCAAAAATATGAACGTCGAGATTTATAGTCTTTAATAGTTGACCGCCGGTGGGATGGTTTACATCGGAAGAAGGAGCCAAATCGCTTATCTTGACCTGCTGCCATATAGGCTTTTCTTTTTGGGGGGCGTTACAGCTTGTAAGCAGGGCGGCCGTGTAGCCGAAGACCATAATTTGGAAAAGCCGAATCATAAAGATAGATTAGCGATTGTGTGGAGAGCTGTCAAATGCAATTGACAATTCACAACCGGCGTCTTACAATCACGGATTGATTTGGGGAATAGTGTAACGGTAGCACAAATGACTCTGGATCATTTAGTCAAGGTTCGAATCCTTGTTCCCCAGTTGAATTTTGTCCTCAATCACTCAAATCATCTTGCCTCTTAGGAAAACCCGACAAGATTCCTTTTGACCTGTTCCAGCAAGCAGAGTAGGATATTCGTTGCTATAGCACCTATGGGTTTTATCAGGAAACCATATAGTACGGGCTGAAGAGATGAGAAAGAAGATATGGCTCTGTGTGCCGTTTGCGGTATTAGCCGCTATCGATTTTGGTCTGACCCTTAATGGGCAATCTCAAGCTTATTGGCAGGGGGACCACAATGCAGTGAATGAGATACTTCCTCTCTTTGCCTGGGGCCTACGGCATGGGCCTATCGCTTTCTTGTTTGTGTGTCTGCTTTGGATTCTCGTTTTATCCGCTCTTATCGTGGTTGTTCCGGATATTGTTTCTCAAGTCCTGTCCCTCGCGTTGGTCATTGGCCACACGTGGGGAGCAATGAGCTGGTTGGTTTATCGATTTCGGGTTGAATACCATCTATGCGTATTACTTTTCGTTTTGTCGGCTGCCGTCTTCATAGGCGCACAGGCGAAATGGAGGAAGACCCAAGCGGCACATACCGCAATGCCAGCTGCTTCACATCCGCCAGCAGGCGTCCGCTGATGCGAGACGTTGAACCTTTCCGTTTTATAGCTGAAATTGTATAATTTTTTCAGTGTGATTTGCAATAAAAGGCCGGTCGAGAGCGTCTAAATTAGTGAACAAAACGGCTGAATATAAAGGAAAGATAAAAATGAGAACGTTAAGATTTACATTAGTTAAAACGATAGTAGCAGTAGGTTTGCTAATAGGATTGTCGAATGCAGCTTTAGCACGCCCCAGTGTATATGTAGGAGTTGGTTTTGGGCATCCGGGTTTTCATCATGATTTCCACCCGGGTTATGGGTTTTATCATCATCCCTATTACTTCGGACCGCCCTGGCGGTGCTATTACCCATACAGGGGAACCGTTATTGTTGGCGGCGGATACTGGTACGACCGTGGGCCGGATTATTATGTTGTTGCTCCACCAGTAGTGGTTGAAAGGCCGCCGGCAGTAGTTGAAAGACAAACAGTCATGGTTTCGACAAGCTCACCACAGGTTGTGCAGCCGCAAAAATTTGACCAAAGCACGCTGCAGCTAAACATAAACCTGCAATACAAGAAAAGTGAGCTTCTCAAACAGCTCCAAATGCCAAACAAAGAGCTGCGCAGGGAGGCGATAGATGAATTGGCTGGATTTTCTTTTGACGATAACGTCAGATGCGCCCTCCAGAATATTTTACTTTCAGACCCAGACCCCGAATTGCGGGCGGAAGCCGCACGTTCGTTCGGCGAAGCAAAGAACGCAAATGCCCGGGCCGCCCTTGAAAAAGCAAGGGTGGAAGACCCCGGTGTGGATGTTCGCAAAGCAGCCGACCAGGCAATCAAGAGCATAGAAGGGAACTGATTTCACCAGTCGAACTCCGCAACAATCGGCGTGTGGTCGCTGGGTTTATCTGCGGTGCGAGGATGTTTATCTATATAGCAGGCGGTGCACTTTTCCGCCAGCGGTTTTGTGGCCATAATGTGGTCTAATCGCCAGCCGAGATTGCGCTTAAAAGAATTTGGCAGCCGGTAATCCCAGAATGTATATTGCCCCGGCTCGCTGCAATGCATTCTAAATACATCGACAAATCCCCATTGGACGACCTTATTCAATGCCTGCGTAACCTCCGGACAAAAGCAAACGTGCCCCAGTAAATTTTTAGGGTCATATACGTCGATTGGCTGCGGGGCTACATTGAAATCGCCTACCCACACGACAGGGTCGGTAGGCTTGAAGTTCTTATCAAAGAATGTGAGCAGACGATTAAACCAGTTCAACTTGTACTGGAACTTCTCAGATTCAGGCGAATCACCTTGCGGAATGTAAGCATTGACGACGACAATTCCATCGATTTCAGCCGTGATGAGACGGGACTGGTCTTTGGGTTCATCATCGAAGCCGAATTTTATGTTCGATATTTGGTTTTTGCTGAAAATTGCTACGCCATTATAGCTTTTTTGCCCTTTGAAGACGTGTTTATAGCCGGTGTTGTCGAACGCATCTGTCGGAAAATCGACATCCTGGACCTTGGTTTCCTGGACAGCGAGGACGTTCGGCTGATGCTCAGCGAGCCACCGAAGCACTATGGGCAAACGGGCACGCAGGGAATTGACGTTGAAGCTGCCGATTTTCATTTGAGTTGTCTCCGGCATAAATTGTTGTGAATTTAATTATTTGTCCGATAGTATTATATGGACTTGCCAAATGCGATAAATCGTATTTGGGAAGGCCGCCAAGAATGTGTATAATATTAAGATATTTGTGGTTTTCTACAAATATCTTCGATTATTCTTATTGGGCTGAACTTGTCAGCAATAAAATGGAGTTTAAGAATATGGTAAAGAAAATAATCTTGTGTATTATTTTAATTATCCTAGGTCTTTCGTTAATAAGCTGTCAAACTATCCAGGGTGTAGGCGGCGATATTAAATGGACCGGCCAGAAGGGCGCTGAAATCCTGGGAGGGAAAAAGACGGAAGAGGAAAGATATTAGCATAATCCGCCTATTCGGCTGAGTGGGATTTTATTTTATGTTACCTTCGAACCGCAGGTGATTCTACCTGCTTTTTTTAGATTTGGTTTTGACTGTCGGTCCGGCAATACTTTCTATTATGGTCAGCAAACTCAGTAAGAAGCTCAATGTGCTTTCTGCACCCTGGTTGGGATTGGCGCCGTCCGACATAAGGCCGTCACTGCATCCTTTAGTTCTAAAGTCATAGAGCGGAATGTGCAAATCGTTTTCACCGAGGAACCAGTCAAAGGCCTTTCTTTGGAGTATTAAGAATCTGTTGTTTCCTGTTGCGTCATAAGCGGCCTTTAGCATTAAAACTATACTTGCGGCCTCTATCGGCTGCTGGTCAAATGCAGCTCTTGTCCCTCCACGTTTATACCATCCCTCGCAGCCGATAAAGCTGAAATGGCTGCCGTTGAAAGTATTTGCCAGCAGGAATTCACACGTTTTTTCTGCAACTTCGAGGTATTTATTTCCGGCAACAAACAAGGCGTAAGGCAAAATGGCGTTGTCATAAGTCAGGGCGCCATCAAACCACTGCCAATCAGAGAATTTATTTTTTTCGTATAAAGCTACAATGCTATCTGCAGCTATTTTCATTTGGCTTTTGATGTCGCCAGCTTCGGGGAACTGCTTGAGATAATCACTCATTCCGAGTATCGAATAAGCCATACCTCTTGGAGATTGCTTCTGCACACATACTGCGGAGTTTTCAAAATACTCCTTGGCTATCGGCAGATAGGCCGGCGAGGGAGGTTTTGCCAAAACAGTTCCTAACGCCCACAATACCCTGCCCAAAGCATCGTTGCCAGACTCGTTCTTTCGCCAGGTCCTGTCAAAGTTCATAAGGTTTTTAATCGAGCCATCACTGTTTTGGGAGTGAAGGACGAATGCCAGGTATGTATTAAACAGTTCGAGAGTTTGGGGTTCAGGGTGCAGGGCATAATACCTGGTTGCTACAATTACGGCCCTTGCATTGTCGTCCGTGCAGTAGCCTTCTTCGCGATATGGTATCGTGTATCTGGCGTGCTGGAGAAGCCCCGTATCGTCTGTTAGTTTTTTTAGATGTGCCAGCGATGGTTCAGGCAGTTCAATACTTGATTTAGTCATATATCTTACTCACCCGTTAAGAATAATAATTTATTCTCCGCCTGATTTGCCAACCTGTCAATCAAATTGATGCTATTGGACTCATCTATAAGACAGCTTTTACAAAAAAATAGACGGGTTAATTGCGGTAAAAATATGTAAGAATAGTATTAAATTAGCAGGGATTTTCGACTTTTTGCTAATTTTTCCGGTTTTTTTGCAAACAAGTCTTGACAATTCCGTATAATATACTACTAATATAGTAGGAATACTGGAGAATGCAATATGAAACTTTCAACGAGAACAAGATACGGAATGAGAGCCATATTAGAACTGGCTGGGAACCAGGACAAGGGGCCTATGCAGATTAAGACGATTGCACAGCGGCAGGACATATCTGTCAAGTATCTCGAACAGTTAATGGCCATACTCAAGTCAGCAGGATTTGTAAGGAGTGTCAGGGGCGCCAAGGGCGGTTATATCCTTGCCAAACCTGCGAGTCAGGTTAAACTTAGCGATGTCTTTAACGCTCTCGAAGGCCCAGTAACGACCGTCGAGTGTCTTGAAAATGGAAATTACTGTGCGAGAGTTGCTGATTGTGTGGCGAGGCAGGTCTGGGCGGAGGTGCAGCAGGCAATAGAGAGCATCCTGCAGTCGCTGACTTTGCAGGATTTGGTTGACAGGACAAAAGACAAAAGTACCTTAAGTTATCAAATATAGACAAATGAAGGACAAATTATGAGCGCAATATTCGAAGATATAACCGCAACTGTTGGGTTTACCCCTTTGGTGCAAATCAATAAGCTCGGCTCGGGCAAAGCCACCATTTTGGCCAAGCTTGAATTATTTAATCCGTGCGGCAGCGTGAAAGACAGGATTGCTTTGGCGATGATTGAGGCGGCGGAGGAGAAAGGGCTGATAAAGGCGGAAACAGTTATAATTGAGCCGACCAGCGGCAATACGGGCATAGGGCTTGCTTTTATATGCGCTGCAAAAGGATACAGATTGGTACTGACTATGCCGGAATCTATGAGCATCGAGAGAAGAAAGCTGTTAAAAATGTTCGGTGCGGAGATAGTTCTGACCCCGGCAGCACGAGGTATGACCGGCGCGGTTCAGGAGGCCGAGCGGCTGGTGAAGGAAAACCCCAAAGCTTTTATGCCGCAGCAATTCAAGAATCCTGCGAATCCGCAGGTTCACAGGGAAACAACGGCACAGGAGATTTGGGCGGATACCGATGGTAAGGTTGATATTTTTGTTTGCGGCGTCGGAACCGGTGGAACGTTAACCGGATGCGGCGAAGTATTAAAACGACACAATAAGAACCTGAAGGTCGTTGCGGTGGAGCCGAAGGATTCGCCGGTGCTTTCCGGCGGCAAGCCGGGGCCGCATAAAATTCAGGGGATTGGTGCGGGATTTGTGCCGGAAGTGTTGAACGTTAAGATAATCGACGAGATTATTCAGGTTTCTAATAGTGATGCTATGGAGACGGCCCGTCAATTGGCGGCGAAAGAGGGAATATTGGCGGGAATAAGCTCAGGAGCTGCCTTGTGGGCGGCAATCCAGGTTTCGCACCGGCCGGAAAACCACGACAAAATGATAGTGGTAATTTTGCCCGATACCGGAGAGAGATATATCTCTACCGAAATGTTTGAGTAATAAGCTTTTGTCTTTTTCCAAGAGGGTCTGACAATGAGAGAGAGCAGGTTGAACAGCGAGAAAATAGAAAGTTTAGTCGGCGAAATTACCCGTACGTATAAGGGCGATTCCGGCATAAATTTTATCGAGGCCTCTAATCTGCCCGTGCGGGACAAGATTGTGGAGATTCTTGATTTGTTCACTGAGCTGCTTTTTCCGGGCTATACCGGCAAAAGAACGGTTACAAAATCAAATATAAGTTACATCGTTATTGATATTCTATACCACGTTTACACGGAGCTTACCGAGCAAATAGAGCGGGCTTACAAATACCGCTGCAGAATGGAGAAGTGCGATACCGGCGACTGCCGGGCAATGGCTGAGGACGCCGCCGAGTATTTATTAACCCGGCTGCCGAATATTAGAGAGATGCTCAAGGGCGACGTCGGCGCCGCTTACGACGGCGACCCTGCCGCGAAGTCTTATGAGGAGATTGTGATAAGTTATCCCTGCATAATGGCAATTGCAACATATCGCATCGCCCACGAATTGTATCTGAAGGATGTGCCGTTGATTCCGCGCATAATGACCGAATGTGCACACGCAAGGACCGGCATTGATATACACCCCGGCGCAAAGATAGGCAAAAACTTCTTTATCGACCACGGCACCGGCGTCGTAATAGGCGAAACTACGGTCATAGGTGAGAATGTGAAAATTTATCAGGGCGTTACGCTGGGAGCATTGAGTTTCCCTAAGGACGAAAGAGGAAAAATAATAAAGGGCGGAAAAAGACATCCGACGATAGAGGACAACGTGATAATCTATGCCGAGGCAACGATATTGGGTGACGTGGTCATTGGCAGGGGGGCGGTAATCGGCGGCAACGTCTGGATAAAAGAGTCGGTGCCGCCCAGCGTTACCGTTACAACGCCAAAAGCAGACCTGGTTTATATAAAAAATGGAAGGGAAGTAAAAAAATAAAAAGGTGATTGGTAACTGGTGATTGGTAATTAGTAATTGTCAGTCTTTGGTTGCCGAAGTTGATGGAGTTTTTTCTGGACAAGAAACTGCTTGAAAAAATCAAACGGTTAAAGACCGAGTGTTCAGCCGTTATACTTGCGCACAACTATCAGCCCCCTGAAGTTCAGGACTTGGCTGATTTTTGCGGCGATTCTCTGGGCCTGAGTATAAAAGCTGCGCAGACCGATGCCAAGGTAATCGTATTTTGCGGCGTAAAGTTTATGGCGGAGACCGCTGCTATTCTTTCGCCGGGCAAGACGGTGCTTCTGCCGGAAAGGCTCGCGGGCTGTCCTATGGCTGATATGATAAACGCAGAGCAGTTAAGTGGGCTGAAACAAAAATATCCCGATGCGGTGGTGGTCTGTTACGTGAACAGTTCCGCAGAGGTCAAGGCGCAGAGCGATTATTGCTGCACCAGCTCTAATGCGGTTGAGGTAGTGAATTCTATACCGCAGGATAAAGAAATTATTTTTGTTCCGGACCAGCATCTCGGCCGGTTTGTCGCCGAAAGAACCGGCAGAAATCTTGTGTTGTGGCCGGGCTACTGCACAACACATATATTTATAACCGAGGATGATATTAAAAAGGCAAAAGCAAAATACCCTGATGCGATTGTAATGGCGCACCCGGAATGTTCGGAGGCGGTCAAGGACCTTGCCGATGAATTGCTCAGCACCGGTCAGATGCTCGAATTTGTCAAGAAAAGTCCGGCGAAGCGATTTGTAGTGGCGACTGAAGCGGGTATGATTTATCCTTTGCAAAAGCAGAATCCTAAAGCTGAATTTATTGCGGCCAGCGACAGGGCGATTTGCCCCAATATGAAAAAGATTACTTTGGAAAAAGTGGCCTGGTCGCTGGAGGATATGCAGTATAAAATTACGGTGCCGGACGAAATAAGGATAAAAGCAAAAAAGGCGCTCGACAGAATGGTGGAAATTTTACCTTTAAAAGTTGGGAAAGATTGAACAGATGAATAAAGAGACTAAATATCACCTGGAAACGCTCGCTTTGCACGCGGGCCAAAAGGTTGATTCAGATACACTCAGCCGGGCTGTGCCTGTTTATCAGACCACCAGCTATTGTTTTAAGAGCACTGAGCATGCAGCAAACCTGTTTGCGCTCAAAGAGTTCGGCAATATCTATACCCGTCTGATGAATCCCACGACGGATGTATTGGAGAAGCGATTAGCTGCGCTGGAAGGGGGGGTGGGCGGCTTGGCGTTAAGCTCGGGACAATCGGCAATCTATGTGAGCATATTTAACATCTGCGGCGCCGGTGGTCATATCGTATCTTCGAACTCGCTCTACGGCGGGACAGTTACGCTGTTCAGCCAGACATTTAAAAAGTTAGGCATCGATGTAACATTTGTGGACCCGAAAAAACCGGAAAGCTTTGCAAAGGCCATCAGGGGAAATACGAGATTGATTTATATAGAGACAATCGGCAATCCCAAAAACGATATTTTGCAGTATGAAAAAATAGCAGACATCGCACACAAGAACGGTATGCCGGTTATTTGCGACAACACCGTTGCGACACCGATGTTGTTCAGGCCGATTGAATACGGTATTGATATTGTGGTTCATAGCTGCACAAAGTTTATCGGCGGACACGGCACGAGCATCGGCGGAGCAATTGTCGATTCGGGTAAATTCGACTGGACGAACGGCCGTTATCCCGAGTTGACCGAACCTGACCCAAGTTATCATGGCATCAAATATGTCGAGTCGTTTGGTGAATTAGCATATATCATCAAGGCAAGGACGCAATTTTTGCGAGATATGGGCTCCTGTATGTCGCCGTTTAATGCGTTTCTGTTTCTGCAGGGTCTGGAAACACTGCATCTGCGTATGCCTCGGCACAGTGAAAACGCCCTCAAACTTGCACTATGGCTGCAAGACCAGCCGACAGTGAATTGGGTTAATTACCCCGGACTTAAATCTCATCCGGATTATAAATTAGCTCAGAAATACCTGCCCAATGGTCAAGGGGCGATTCTCGGCTTTGGAATCAAAGGCGGAAAACAAGCCGGTATTAAGTTTATCAACAGTGTCAAGCTTGCCAGCCACCTCGCCAATATCGGCGACAGCAAAACTCTGGTGATACACCCGGCCAGCACAACTCATCAGCAGCTCGGCCAAGAGGAGCAGCTTGCTGCCGGCGTAACCGAAGATTATATTCGTGTTTCGGTAGGAACCGAACACATCGACGATATAATTGCTGATTTCGACCAGGCGCTGAAGTTAAGCCAAAGGTAAAAAATATGTGGGAATATACGGATAAGGTTAAAGACCATTTTTTCAATCCGCACAATGTCGGGGAAATAGAAAACCCGGATGGCATCGGCGAGGTCGGGTCACTTGCCTGTGGCGATGACTTAAGGCTTACCTTCAAGCTCGATAAAAACGGCAAAATCGCCGAGGCAAAGTTCAAAACCTTCGGCTGTGCAAGCGCAATCGCCACGTCATCGGTATTAACCGATATGATAAAAGGGTTGACGTTGGAAGAAGCTGCTAAAATCACTAACAGGGATATTGCAAATTATCTGGGCGGGCTTCCTGAACAAAAAATGCACTGCTCGGTTCTGGGCAGAGAGGCCCTTGAGGCAGCGATTGAAAATTACCGAAGCGGCGGCAAAAAGAAACACGAACTCGAAGGAAGAGTTGTTTGCAACTGCTTCGGCGTTACTGAAAAGGAAATCGAGAGAGTCATACGCGAAAACGACCTGACAACGGTTGAGCAGGTAACAAATTACTGCAAAGCCGGCGGCGGCTGCGGCGGCTGCAAAGGCGAAATTGAGAAAATCATCGAGCGCATTCAGGGCGAAAAAGCTAGACGAGTTCTTGAAACGGCGCCCCGATGGGCCGGCAGGTTGACGAATATCCAAAAGATACAAATGATTCAACAGACAATAAATGAGCAAATCCGGCCCGCCCTGCGGGCAGACGGCGGCGATATCGAGCTGATTGACGTTGACGGCAACAAAGTCATCGTCGCCCTGCGAGGAATGTGCGCACAATGTGCGCTTGCGAATATCACAATGAAAGACCTTGTTGAGGCAAAACTGCGAGAATTTGTCAGTGATGAACTCTACGTTGAAGAAACAAAGGACGCAGCCGACGACCAAAGGAAATAAGCGATGAGAACCATATACTTCGATAACAACGCCACTACTAAAGTCGCCGATGAGGTGTTAGAAGAAATTAAGCCGTATTTCTGCGAGCTTTACGGAAACCCTTCGAGTATGCACACCTTCGGCGGACAGGTCGGCATTAAAATCCGCCAGGCACGCGAAAAGGCGGCGGCACTTCTCGGCTGCGACCCTAGCGAGATTATATTTACCGGCTGTGGAACCGAAAGCGACAACACCGCAATCAAGGGGACACTGGCCGCTTATCCCGATAAACGCAAGGTCATAACCACTCGCGTCGAGCATCCCGCTGTGTTAAGCGTCTGCCGCGAGCTTGAAAACCACGGCTACACCGTTGTGGAGATACCGGTCGATAGAAAAGGCCGGCTTGATATCGAGCAGTTGGAGGAGCAGCTTAGTGAAGACACCGCTATCGTAACGATTATGTATGCCAATAACGAGACGGGAACGATATTTCCCATTGAAAAAATCGCCGAGATGGTAACAGGCAAAGGCATCGTCTTTCACACCGACGCCGTTCAGGCGGTCGGTAAAATTCCCATCAACCTCTCGAAAAGCAGTATCGATTTGCTTAGCATATCGGGCCACAAACTGCACGCACCTAAGGGAGTGGGAATACTCTATGTGAGAAAAGGGACTCGCCTCACCCCGTTTATGCTGGGCGGTCATCAAGAAGGCGGACGAAGGGCCGGCACCGAGAATGTCCCCGGCATAATCGGCCTGGGCAAAGCCTGCGAATTAGCTATGCAAAACTTCAGCGAGGAAAATAAAAAGGTCAGGAACCTGCGCGACAGGCTCGAAAAGGCAATTCTCAGAAAATGCCCCGATTGTATGGTCAACGGCGACACTGAAAATCGCCTGCCGAATACGAGCAACATTAGTTTTGAGTTTATTGAGGGCGAAGCGATATTGCTTATGCTCGATAAATTCGGCATCTGTGCTTCCAGCGGCTCGGCCTGCACATCCGGCTCGCTCGAACCATCGCACGTTTTGCGTGCTATGGGTGTTCCCTTCACTGCCGCCCACGGCTCAATCCGCTTTAGTTTAAGCCGATACAACACTGAACAAGAGGTCGATTACACAATCGAAAAAATGCCCGAAATCGTCAACCGCCTCCGCGAATTGTCACCCTTTGTGGTCAAAAAATAGATATCGGCAAAAAATTCCTCGACCTACGGCACCCTCAGAAGAACAGGTATGTGGCCGCCCTGTTGGAGCATTTCTATAATGTGCAGAATAATAAAAATCCAGATAAACCACATCCCGAGTACCATCTTTTTTACGAAAGCATCGGCGTTTATTTGATATTGGACACTGCCCTTATACAGTGATAATTTGGGCAAAAATCGTGGTGTGCGTTTGATGTAATCAAGATATGCCTGGTCGAATTTGTCCACCAGCTTTTTTTCCTCTACAAGAATCGTCAGAGGATAGTATAACAGATAGAAAATGACCAGCACCGCAAGAACAAGAACGTTTTCTGATGCTAATCCGATGCCAATCGCTCCTATGAGACTGAAAACATATAAAGGGTGCCGCACCATCGAGTAGGGGCCTTCCGTGATAAGCTCAAGCTTTTTGTAACCGCTGATGTATAATAATGCCCATAATCTGCCGATGCTGCAAATCGTAAGCAGAAATAAGCCCGACATTTCAAGGACTGTATCCGTCAAACTATCCTGACTGAAGGAGTGCGTCGTAAAAAGTACAAGCAGCAGAACCAGGACGCCGAAAATGCGGGAAACTATTACCCGCCGGCGTGCAATCTTGAATAGTAGTCTGCTTATGTGTGCGCCCATATACTAAAATATTTCTATGATGACCGGCTCCACGGCCTGTGCGTTTAATAAAATTGCCGAAGGATGCCGCCGGCCTTTCGGTCAGGGTTATGTATTATCTTCCTTCTACATCCAGAAAACCCTTCTTTTTCAAGGTTCGCAGTATTACGTATATGCACAATCCTGTCAAAAATATCGATACCCAGACAGGGTCAAATTCCAGTTTGCCCAGATAGAAAAAATCTTCTCCTATTTCCAGGCAGGTAAATATAGCTATTATAGCAAAGAAAGTAGAGTATTCCCTTTTAAGCACTGTCTTCAGCGAAAATGGCAAAGCCGCTTTCTGCCAGTTTCTGAATCGGGGAAATAGAGGTGATGTTCTGTGAGCCCATTCATCGAACGTATTACCGAATTTTTCGTGAAGAACTTTTTCCTCCGCAAGGATTATCAGCCCATAGTAAATAAAGAAAAGAAAAATAAGCACTATGGCTAAAAACAAGGAGCGGGGACACATTGAAAAACCGAGCCATACAAAAAAGTTGCCAAGGTACAGCGGATGCCTGACCAAAGAATACATCCCAGTAGTATTTAGAGAGCTTGCTCTTGGTCTGCTCGTTGTCCTGCCGGATGTCCCTTTTGGGGCATAACCGACGGTAAAAACCCGGATTGCTAACCCGAGTAATGAAACAGCAAAGCAGATGCCCTCCCACAGCAGGTCCAGATAGTGCTTTCCTTGAGGGTATGAAAAGTGTCTCATAACAATTAAGAAAAAGCCTATTGTAAGCAGCGGCAGGAAACTTCGCCACCTAAATAGCCAATTCCCAGCGGATTCAAGTTTTTCCTTCAAAAGCATCAAACATTTTTCCGATACGTGTCGGTGCACTATCAACGTGTTACCGGCGCGCGTTTTTTGTCTTCCAATTTTTGTGCGTCATATCCCAGACGCCATACGCTAAATCACACTGCCGAAGGAGGGAGTCGGACCCTCACGGGGGGTGAACCCCACGGGATTTTGAATCCCGCGCGTCTGCCAGTTCCGCCACTTCGGCCCTACATTTTCTATTTATTATTGATTATTTTGAGAAAATCGTCAATTACAAAACATCAGGATGTCGGTTCATCGCTTTGGGGTGATAAATTGGGGAAGACGCTTTGCAGCGCCCTGTCGAAGCTGGTCGCATAGATGATGCATATTGAAAAAGTGATTGCCCAATACAATTTGAAGACGTAATTGCATAGCGCGAAAATAATAAGGACGGCGGCCAGACTCATTATCACTTCTGTGGCATTTGCGTCACGGTCACTGATACACTCTTCGTCGATAATTTTGAAACGCAGCATCAAGAGCAGCAGGGCGCCGTTGATTATGTTCCATATCGGAAAGACAAGCTGCCAGTCGCGCACCGCGTTGCTTTTAAGCACGTATAATCCCGCGACAATGCCGGTGACGGCGTTTGCCAGAACGGCAAAAATCAGCATTATCCATTTCTCAGTATCTGTTTTCTCTCTCGTGGTAAATACGTTATAAACACTCAGGCCCATGCCGCATAAAAAAATTGTCCCCATAATATAAACCCACACATAGCTGTGCTCCGCAATCCAATTGTGTATCTGTACTCGCATAGTGGTATTGACAACGTATAACAAAATAAGTGTTGCCGCCGTTAGAAACAGCGACAGCTCATCATAAACCGGAATAAACCATCCCGCCTTTTCCTTGATAAGCTCTGCTGCATCCCCGGACGAATCCATCGCAATATTCATCAGGGCCAGTTCTACTTTCGCCTTCTTTTCCCGCTCCTCCATGCTGATTGCCGGCCGCTTTTTGGGCGGACACGGTACATGCACCTCGTGCCTGCACCTCGGGCACGGGCCTTTCTTGCCACCTCCATCGTCTGGGGCCAATATCCTCTGTCCACAATAGATACACTTGAACCGTATCACGACTTAACCTCGCCTCCTGGAAAATCATTGTTTCTCTGTGGCTAAAAATCAGTAGTCGAGAAAGACAATGTCCTCCGGTATTGCCACCACGTCACGGTGTTTCGGGCCGAGTATCTTGCGAATCTCGGAACTGTGTTTGCCGGCAAGGGATTTTAGTTGAGCGCTGCTTAAATTTGTTACCGCCTTGGCGTTGTCGTTGAGCATAACGACATCCCCAGCCTCAAACGAGCCTTCAATCGATGTTACCCCGCTCGGCAGTAAGCTCTTGCGGTTCTTTACCGCCCGCACAGCGCCTTCATCGATATTTATTACGCCGGCGGCAGCGCTGTTTAGAATCCATCTTGCGCGGTTGCTCAATTTTCTTTTAGGCATAAAGACGGTGCCGATTCCCTCGCCTGCGATAATCCTGCCGATGACATTTTTGCTTCTGCCGTCTGCTAAAACTATCCGGCAGCCGGCGTTGGAGGCAATCTTTGCCGCTTCTATTTTGCTTTTCATTCCGCCCACCGCATACGTGCTGCCTTTGGCGCCGGCGCTTTTCGTCAGTTCTTCGGTTATTTCATAAACAATAGGTATCGGTTTTGCGTCATTGAATTTACGCGGGTCCTTGTCATAAAGGGCATCAATGTCACTGAGCATAATCAGCACATCAGCGTCAATTTTACTTGCGACAAGTGCGCTTAGTTTGTCGTTATCGCCGAATGCAGAGCCTATCTCTTCGGTAGAGACGCTGTCGTTTTCATTCAGAATAGGCACAACACCTAACTTCAGCAGTGTTTCAATGGAATTGCGAAGGTTTAGATAGGTTTTTCTGTTATTGAGCACATCGGCTGTCAGCAGAACCTGGGCGACAGTAACACCGAATCGGTCAAATGCTTTTCGATATTCGCTCATCAGCAACGGCTGGCCTATCGCGGCACAGGCCTGCCGCATCTTTATATCTTTTACCCTGTCCCCCAGTTCGAGTTGTCCCGCTCCCATCCCGATAGCGCCTGATGTAATTATAACGACCTGTATCCCTCGTTCACGCAAGCCGACTATTTCTCTGGCGATGTCTCGAATATAGGCGGTATCAATCTCGATAGTGCCTTCTTTCGTAAGCGTATTCGTGCCTATCTTGACAACTGCTTTTTTTACATTCTCAAAATTTCTCATTTACAATTTGTAGTTCTTAGTCAGTTTTTTGTGTGTAAATTTCTTTGCGTTGCTGCCGGAATAGTCTGCTACGATTTGCCCGCTGCCTAACAGTTTCCATTTATAAATGACAAGGCCTTCGAGGCCGACTGGCCCGCGAGCGTGAATCTTGTTGGTGCTTATGCCGACTTCTGCCCCGAGGCCATATCGGTAACCATCGCTAAATCTCGTGCTGCAGTTCCAAAACACATTCGCAGAATCGACAAGGTCCATAAACTTTTTGGCCTTTTCCTTGTTAGCGGTAACAATGGTATCGGTATGGCGTGAGCCGTAACGGTTTATATGCTCGATTGCCTCATCCAGACCATCTACAACCTTTATCGAGATAATATAATCGAGATACTCTGTTGACCAATCCTTCTCGGTAGCCGGTTTTACCTTTATTATCGAAGCTGTTTTTTCGCAGCCTCGAATCTCAACATTTTTTTCTTCCAGTGCGGTCTTGACCTTCGGCAGAAATCTTTTTGCGATTTTTGAATCGACCAGCAGTGTTTCGGCGGCATTACAAACCGCGACATATTGACACTTGGAATCGACGACGATATTAACCGCCATTTCCAAATCAGCATCGCCATCCACGTAAACATGGCATATTCCTTCAGCGTGTCCGAGAACAGGGATATTGGTATTGTCCATTATGTAGCGGACAAATTCATTTGAGCCGCGAGGAATAATCAGGTCGATGTCCTCATCCATTTTTAGCATTTCGGCCACATCCTGTCGTGTTTCAAGGAGTTGAATCCAGCCGGCAGGTATTTCTGTCGTAGCTTCAGAAATTACTTTCGCAAGTGTCTTATTAGTATTGGCTGCTTCGGAGCCGCCTTTTAGCAGGACGGCATTGCCGCTTTTTAAGCAGAGCGTCGATATTTGCACCAGCGCATCAGGCCGGGATTCAAAAATAACTCCGATGACCCCAATTGGACAGCTGACTTTATAAAGTTCCAGTCCTTTATCAAGCTCGGTGGCTGATAGGGTCTTGCCGACAGGGTCATCTAACTTAATCAAGCTCTCAATTCCGGCGACAACATCAGCGATTTTGTTTTCATCGAACTTCAGCCGTTTCAGCAGGGGGGTGGGGAGCTTATTCTTTTCGGCGTCAGCAAGGTCTTTTTTGTTGGCTGAGATGATTTTGTCGGCGTTTTGCTTTAGTGCTTTGGTGATCTCTGCTAAAGCGGCATTTTTAACGCTGGTTTTGACCGCCGCTAATTGGATTGCGGCCTTTTTGGCTTGTTTCGCTGTTTCTGCAATACCCATAGTGAATTTACTATTTTCTATTTACTATTTACGATTTGTGATAAAATAGTAAATAGTCAATGGTCAATAGTCAATTACAAATGCGGGTGTAGCTTAGTGGTAAAGCTCCAGCCTTCCAAGCTGGTTACGAGGGTCCGATTCCCTTCACCCGCTTTGTCTCACAAAATCCTAAGTTCTAATGCCTAAATTCTAAACAAGCACTAATGACCAAAACTCAAATTTCATAAATGCTCACACCTGCCAGATTGCGATTTGGGAAATTTTAACATTGGGATTTTGAAATTGTTTAGTGCTTAGGATTTAGAATTTAGGATTTCTGTAAAGGGAGCCAACTTCTGTCGTAACAACAAGTTAAATCTAATTTTCCTCATCAAAGCGTAGCTGAAGCACACGTCCCATAATAAAATTTTGCAAAAATTTTGAAAAAAATGATTTTACATGTTGACACGGTGGGAAAGAGTGGTAAGCTTTCCCATTATTAATTCTCTTAGTGGGACAACTGCCATGCTTTTGTTAACAGGCGAATATGAGCACGTAATCGACGGCAAGAGCAGAGTGCTTATCTCGAATAAGCTGCGAAATCAGATTGATGCTGATGAGCATGGCAGCAATTTCTATCTCGTCCTCGGCGCCAACGGCATACTTTGTTTATATCCTGAAAAATATTTCGAGCGGATTGCCCTTGCGATTGCGCCCGGGGCTACCGCGCCGGATGAAACTGTGGCGTTCGAGCGAATGAGCTTTGCTTTGGCAGGCAAGGTAGAGCTGGATAGGCAGGGACGCCTGCTTTTGAATGAAAGATTGAGAAAAAGGGCCGGCCTGAAAGACCAGGTTACCCTCGTTGGCGTCAGAGACCATATCGAGCTGTGGAACAGCAAAGACTGGGAACAATATCTTGCGGACAATATGGCTCAATACCAGAAACAGATGTCGCAGGCAAGGCAGGTTGTCTTGCAGAAAGAAAGCAGGGAACTTTAACTTCTGAGGTGGAGGCAAAAATGATTGGAATGGATTTGAATCATTGTCGGATTGTGGAAAAGGGTCTTACCGGCGAAAGAGCGGTTGACGAGCAAACCCTTGCCTCGCTGGAAATTCTTGCCGAACGGCTGGAACGGCTGAAGAAACTCGACGGGGCGTTTTCCGGCATTGAATTTTCGTCCGCCGTTAAAAAGCTTAAGGCCCGCAGAAACGCCGTAGCCGTAGGCTGAAATTAACGTATAGCATTTCGAAAAACGCTATGCACTGTATATGAATGCCAGACCCTATAGTGGGTTTGCTCTGAACCAGAACGGTTCAGGGTTTGCTGATTTGAAAGTGAATAGTTCGGCAATAGAGCATATTCCGGTTCTTGCAGAAACGTTGGCCGAACAGATAAATTTACCCAGGGATGGGGTAATGGTCGATGCGACCGTAGGACAAGGAGGTCACAGTTTCCTGTTCGGCAGAACTTTGGGCCCTGAGGGAGTTCTCATTGGCCTGGATGTCGATAAAGAATCTATCCAAAGGGCCCATTTTAACTTAAAAGACCTCTCCTGCAGGGTCATTTTAATTTGCGCCAATTTTGCCCAAATCAGCGAGCAGCTTTCTGAGCAGGGTATAGAAAAGGTCGATTTCATATTGGCGGATTTGGGCCTCTGCTCCGCACAATTGGCTGACGTCAGGATGGGACTGAGTTTCCAGATGGATTCACCGCTTGATATGAGAATTGACGAAAGATTAAAGACCACCGCTGCCGATATAGTTAATGAAACGCCTGAAAAAAATTTAGCTGATTTGATTTACAGGTTTGGTGAGGATAGGGCCTCAAGGCGGATTGCACGGTTTATCGTCAGGCAGCGTCAGAGCCGACCGATAACCACGACCGGCCAGTTGGCAGCGATAGTTTGCAAAGCGATTCAAAGGCCGGGCAGGAAAAGATGGACAAGGATACATCCGGCAACCAGAACCTTTCAGGCCCTGAGAATCGCCGTCAACAACGAGCTGGAGAACCTGGAAAAGCTGCTTGATGCGGCGCCGCAGTTGCTAAATAAAAAAGGGAAGATAGCGGTCATTAGCTTTCACAGTTTGGAAGATAGATTAGTTAAAAATAATTTTAAGCAGAATAAAAAGGAGAACAAATACTGCGATTTCACGAAAAAGCCGATTGTGCCGTCGCGGCAGGAAATCGCGAGAAACCCAAGAGCAAGAAGTGCAAAGTTAAGGATTGCTCAAAAGTCGTGAATCGAAACTTGTCTGACGACAGTCAAGAATCGAATCACCAATTATAAACCGCTAAGTACCGGAGAAAAAGGAGTTTCGTTTATGGCCTCTGACGCTAAGATTGGATTGCTGTTAGGTTTGGTTTTTATATTCATAATTGCACTTATAATTAATGGGTTGCCGAGCTTTCGTGAAGACGGAAGCAATAATGAGTTGACTACCAATATGGTTAGTTTGCAGAACAAGCCGCCGGCTATTGCGGCCAAGGAGCGTGAGGTTATCAATTTGAGAGAATCGGTTAGGAAAAAGCCCACAGCGGTTGAACTTGCTTCCGCTGGCAATCAGGATATTCAACCTACAACGGCAGCGCCGGAAAGTCCCCCGGTTGTAGTTATAAAAGAGACCGCGGCAGAGCAGGCGATTGCTGCTGCAGCGCAGGCGGTGGCGGCAAAAGATGAAAGTCGCAAGACCGAATCAAGTGAGGCGATTATTCCGAAGACCTACGTCGTTAGTGAAGGTGATAGTCTTGCCAGTATAGCCAGAAAGTTTTATGGCTCTCACGAGGGCAGCAAAAAAATAAACATCGCCAGGATATTTGACGCCAATCGCAAATTACTGAAATCACCCGATGAGCTCCATGTCGGCCAAAAGCTTATCATACCGCCGCTGTCAGCTTCGGCGCCGGATAAAGGCAAAATTGCGAACGTCTTTTCCGGAACGGAATTTACAAAGGTTGAATCTATTGGCAGCAGATACCTTTTGGCTAATGGTCACCGGCCGGAACGACCGGAACAAGACGTCTGGCACGTTGTGCGGGAAGGCGATAGTTTATGGCGAATCGCTGCCGAGCAGCTTGGAGACGGCAATCGCTATGGCGAAATAGCCAAACTAAACGCCGGTGTTTTGGATGGGGACAGTCTTTCCGTTGGAATGCGTTTGAAAATGCCGACTCGATGACGCTCATCGATTGATTATTGGTTGTTGATTGTTGCCTGCACCTGTGGTTGTCTGCACAGGTTACGCAGGCACAGGTGATTTATCAGTTATTAATTATCCATGATGCCGTATGAGGTCACGGTTTTGTTTTGTTTTTGTTGTTTTTTGTTTCACGGCTGTCTTAATCCTTACCATTTATCTCCGCAGCGCCGACAATCGCATTTTTTATAAGCTTTGTATGCAAACCGCTGAGCAAGGTCGCCTAAAACAACAGCTTTGGCAGAAACAGCTGCGGCTGGAGAGTTTAATAAATCCTGCTGCTGTCTCGCGTCGTCTTGGCAGTCATAAAACAGGCCCTTGAAAAATTGAAAAATGTCCGGATTATCATTTTCTTTTTTGTTTTTCTGATTGTGGCATTTTTGTCACTGGCGGGGCGGTGCTTTTATCTGCAGTTTCTTAAAAGCGACTATTATATTGCCGCCTGTGCCAGGCAGCAGCAGAGACGCATAATCCAGATGCCTCAACGCGGCGTGATTCTCGATTGTCGGGGAAGGATACTTGCCGCAAGCAGTAAAATCCAGACCATTTTCGCCGAGCCGAGAGTTATAAAAGACCCAAAGGACACCTCCACCAGTCTTGCCCCGATACTGGATATGGGTGCACACGAAATCTGTAAGCTTATCACCGATAGTAAAAATCCCGGCTTTGCGAAAATCAGAGTGGGTGCCGACACAAATCAGTGCAGCGCAGCCGCGAAAATTTATGGTATCGGCGTTCTGTCGGATTGGCGAAGACATTATCCGATGGGTTCTTTGGCCTCGCATATCGTTGGTTTTACAAGTGTTGACAATCGGGGATTAGGCGGTATTGAGCTGCAATACGACAAAGAGCTTAGCGGTTCGCCGGGGCAGGACATTTTTTTTGCCGATGCGTCCCGTCGGCCGATTCGGCTGAAACAGCAAAATGGCATTGTCAGTGATGGTGTCGGGATTATTTTGACCCTTGATGCCACCATCCAGCAGTTTGCACGGGCCGAGCTGATGGAACAGTACCGCAGCTACCAGGCCGAATCGGCTGTGGCGATTGTGGCTGAAGCCAAAACCGGAGCGATTTTGGCGTTTGTTTCACTGCCCGATTTCGACCCCAATAACATTCGGTCAGCCGATACCGACCGTTTCCGTAATCGGGCGATAACAGACCAGTTTGAGCCGGGTAGTATCATAAAGCCGATTGTTGCTGCAATTGCAGTTGATGCCGGTGCTGTTCGCCCGGATGAAAAAATATACTGCGAGGAGGGAAGCTATCACGGCAAGGGCTTCGGAAGTATCGGCGAATACGGCGGTCACAGGTATGCAACCTTGTCCGTGGGGGAGATTCTGACTTTTTCCAGCAACATAGGAATGGCCAAAATCGGACAAAAACTTGGCAAAAATAAGCTCTACAATGGAATGAAGCGTTTCGGCTTCGGCAAAAAAACAGGCATCGAGCTGCCGGGTGAGGCGGATGGATTTTTGCCGCCGCTGCAGGAGTGGACCGGATATAGCGTAACTCGAATACCTTTTGGCCAGGAAATCTCTGTAACCGCAATTCAATTAGTTCGGGCTTTTTGCATACTTTCCAACGGTGGGCGTGCGGTTCAGCCGTTCCTCGTCAGGGCAATGGTGGACAACGACGGCAAAATTATTGAGATAAGACAGCCGCCGCCGTCCGCTGGGTTTGTTGTTGAGCCGGAAGTTGCCAAATGGATTGTTACCGATGCTCTGGTCGGCGTAGTTAATGAAGGGACGGGCAAGAGCGCTAAACTGGAAAAATGGCAGGTGTTCGGCAAGACCGGAACCGCCAACATTGCCGGCAGCAACCGGCGGGGATATTCGGCGACCGATTTTATTGCTTCCTTTATAGCAGGTGCACCGGCCGAGGACCCCAAAGTGCTCGTTTTAGTTTCGATTCGCAAGCCCAATGTTGCTCTCGGCAAGGGTTATACCGGCGGAATCGTAGCTGCTCCTGTGGCCGCCGCAATTCTCGAAAAGACCCTCAATTACCTCGAAAAACACGAGCATTAATGCAAAGTCCGCCCTATATATCCGGCTTCGATGCAGAACTGGATGATGTCACGGGCCAAAGGTGCGGCATCGCTTGAGCCGTGTTGGCCGCCTTCAACAACGACCGCAATTGCTAATTTCCTGCCTGTGCTGTCTTCAGCGAAACCTGAGAACCACGCATTGACCGGTTCTTCTGTCGAGCCGGTCTTGCCATAAACCTTCACGCCCTGCTCGGCGAGGCCGGCGGTGGCAAATTCTTTATAAGCTGTTCCATCGGGTTCATTGACCACCGCATACATCCCATCATAAACGACCTTTAAGGTTTCTGCTGAAATTCCGAGATTAATTTCATCTGAATTTCGCCCCTTAGGGGTAGAATTTAGAATTTCCTTAAACAACTGAGGTTGTTTAAGGACGCCGCCACGGGCGATAGCAGCCATTGCATTTGCCGCCTGCAGCGGCGTAGCTCGCAGATTTCCCTGCCCTATGCCAAAATATCTTCTTTCACTCCTGTTAAGCGGCGGTAATTGCTCAAAAGACAAGTTCGTGCTCGGCGCTGGGGTTGTCGATATTTGACCTGCTGCTTGTCTCAAGTCTCGTGCCTCATCCCCGGCTTGTGCGAGTGACGAAACGTGGCCATAGCCGAATTTGAACAGCCATTGCTGCAGAACCAGAGGGTCGATTCTGTCTGCAAGGTGGGAGAAGTAGATGTTGCAACTGCCTTTAATGGCGTTGCGAGCATTGTTTTGCCACATATCGTCGTGGCCTGTCCAATGGTATTTATTGTATAACCAGCAGTTCGGCCAACCTCTCGGTGCTTTCTGAGCGGGGCAGTGTATAATCTCATCTGCGGTGATTTTGCCGGATTCGAGGCCCGCTATGAGAATCAGCGGTTTTATAGCCGAGCCGGGCGGGAACTGCTTATTTATTGCTCGATTTCGCAACGGCTCGTTTGGGTCATTGGCAATACCGGCGTAGTTGAACCTGATGCGGTTCAGGTCGAAAACAGGTATTGAAGCAAGTGCAAGAATATCTCCGCTCGCAACCTCAATTACAACTGCTGCCATTGGTGCATGGCAATTCGGATTGTGCCTGCAGTCGGTTAGATACTTCTCTATTTTCTGCTGAAGCTCGATGTCTAATGTCAGTGAAACATCCCTGCCGAACCTGGCTTTGGTTTCATCTATCATCTCGCGGTCTATGTCATAGACGATTTCACCGCGTTTGCCTCGAAGAACAGCTTCGCAGGCGTACTCAACGCCGTCCTCTCGTCCGCAAACTTCATCGTCCAGATACCTTGATAGTTTATCATCTGTGAAGAGCTGCTTGTCTGCTTCTTGTGTCGCTGGGCCGACCCATCCTATTGTTTGGGCGGCAGCCGAGCCGAACGGGTAGAGCCGCTGCGGTTTTGCCAGAATTTGAACGCCGGCAATATCTGAAAATTCCACTTGAGTGGTAAAGATGTCGTCGTCAGTTTTTAACTCCACCAGCGGCCAGCTCTTGTGCATCTCAGCGATGTCAACTTTGTTGACAAGTAGAAGCCGTTTGGCTGAGTTCGGTTCCTTTTTTTCAAAATCGGCTATCGCAACATAATCCGGAATGCTGATTATGTTTTCATAGTTTTCAAAAACTTCCGAGTTTGGAAAATTATCTCGCCAGGCCTGAAACGTTCGCCGCTTCCAGATGAAATCATTTATTTTTTGTATTTCGGTATTTATCTCTGAAGGTTTGACTCCTCCCAGTTGCGCACATTTATTGATTACCTGATTCAAGTCTGCCAGACTGTCGTCCATCTTTTTCTGTGCTTTGGCTGCCGAGACGCCTGTGTTATCTTTGTCGGCGGCCTTTAGTAGGTTGCCTCCCCTGACGCGGTCATCCATAAAACAGGTAAGACCGTAATTTATATACAGTTGAAATTGTGGCTCGTCAACAGCCAATACTTTGCCGTTTCTGTCGAGTATTTTGCCTCTGACTGTCTTAAATTGCCGGGTGTGGCTTTTTTGAAGCTTTAGTTTTGTGATTTTGTCCCGATAGAACGAATCGGACAGCAGTTGCATTTGTGCCAGCCGCAGCAGGAAAACAAGCAAAAAAAATGTGATTAAGATTACAAAGATTTTAATTTGCTTACGGTACATCGTATTTTGTATCTCGCCTTTTGTATCTCGTATTTCGTATCTTACCGCTGTCGAGATACGCCTCGCGATTCAGCGGATACGAATCTAATGCCGGACGGAACGATGTGTTTTTATACGCATCCACCACGCAGTTGGCAAGAACAAAAATGGCCCCACAAGGCTTGAATACAGAGATGTCCAGAAAAGAGCTGTATATGCATTAGCCGCTGTTGGCTGGCCCTTAAGGAGCGTTAAAAAATGAGCCATCGCCCCGGCCAAAAGGCCGCTGATAAATATCGCAAGCGACTGATAAGACATTTTTTTAATGGTGATAACGCCGTGCAGGTATGCCAGCGAGGTGCCGAAAAGGCCAAAGCTGATTATTCGTGCCCCCATTGCAGAACCAATAATATCAGCCGCAAAACCTATTGTGAAGGAGGTTATGATTGCCTCTGACCGGTCACAGTAGATAGAGAAGAAAACCATAAGGATTAGCAGCAAATCAGGTTTGATGCTCAACCGGCTGACAGCGATTATATCGACCACACTGGCCTGCAGCACGGTAGCGATGAGAATAAGAGCTGCAAACCTGAACCAGCGCATTTTATATCCCCGCTAAATCCCGAAAATCCTGCACTACTTTTGTGGATTCATTATAATTACCGCTACATCGTTTAGTTTTTGTATGTCACAGGCGGGTTTGACCGTTATATCCCACAGTAGCGGATTTTCATCGTCCCTTTTATATTGGGCCACCGTTCCTATAATTATAGGGGCGTCCAGCAGCCCCGGCTTTTTACAGGCATAAACGTTGTCTCCGATTTTGATTTTGTGCTTTATCGAGACTAATTTGACCTTGGCTGAATTCTTGCCGTCGCCCTGGATTACTGTTTTTAATCCTCCTATCTCTACTGCTATATTGGATGTGGTCTTTGTAATCAGCTCAACCTTGGCGGTGCGTGGCGAAACATCGGATATGGTTCCAATGATACTGTTGTCGCCCAGCACAAATTGGCCTTTTAGCAGACCGTCGTTTTGGCCTCGGTTGATAACAAGCCCCTCGGTAGAGGCTGTAATTACCTCGGCAAGCATCAAGCCGGCGCCTTCCAATGGACGTCTGTTGCGCAGCATCGAAAGCTCTTCGACCTTTTGCCGTTCCTGGTTCAGCTCCTCTGTAAGGTTTGCGAGGTAATTTTGGAGCTGGTTGTATTTGCTGCGGCTGACTACGTCCGTAAGCTGCGGCTGCGTGCGTGCTGAAAGAGAAATGGTTCTGCCGATACTTAAAGGCCAGCGGAAAATGCGCGCAAAAGCGAACTGAAATTTATTTGTCAGATTCTGCGGTGCAAAGAGGAAGATAAGCCCAGCTAACGTAAACCAGGTGAATAACATTCTTATGGATGGGGACTCCAAACGCCTTTTATTGTGTTTGGGAACCCAGATTCTGATTTGCCGCCTTGCCATATTTTTTAGAAATTCGAAGCACGAAACAAAAATTGTAAATCCAAAATCCTAAATTCTAAACAAATTCAAATGGCCAAAATACAAAATCCAAAACGCTTTGGTCATTTGGATTTTGGATTTGTTTAGAATTTCGATATTAGGATTTAGAATTTGACTTTTATTTTCACCCATACTCGTTATGGTCCATCGTATCCTTCCACAATTCCAGATTTTCCAGGTATACGCTGGTGCCGCGGGCTACGCAGCTTAGCGGGTCCTCGACTCTTTCAATCTTCAGGCCGGTTGCATTTGCCAGAACGGTGTCCATTCCCCGCAGCAGCGACCCGCCGCCGCAGATATGGATGCCGTTGTCTATCAAATCGGCAGCCAGTTCCGGCTCGGCTTTCTCTAATGTCGCCGTAACTGCATCTATGATTGCAGCGATGGGTTCCCGAAGGGCTTCACGGATTTCCTCGCTTGTTACGACAATTTTTCTCGGCAGCCCGGAAATCGTGTCTCTGCCGGCCACCTCCATTGTCAATTCCTCTTCCAGCGGAGCAGCAGAGCCGATTTGTATCTTCACTTTTTCGGCTCTTGGCTCGCCGATGAGCAAATTGTAGGTTTTTTTGAGATGATTAATCACTGCCTCGTCCATATCGTCGCCGCCGACGCGGATTGATTCGCAGGTCGCGATGTCCGCCAGACTTATTATCGCTACTTCTGTTGTTCCGCCGCCGATATCGACAATCATTGAGGCGGTTGGGTCGGTGATAGGCAGTCCCGCTCCGATGCCTGCCGCCATTGGCTCATTGACTAAATAGACCTTTCGTGCGCCTGCACGTTCAGCGCTGTCTATGACCGCCCGGCGCTCGACCGCTGTTATTCCGCTTGGCACGGCAATCACCACTCGTGGCCTGATTAGGCCGCCTCTGCCGTGAACTTTCCTGATAAAATAGCCTAACATCGCCTCGGTGATTTCGAAATCGCTGATTACCCCGTCTTTCAGAGGTCTTATTGCGCTGATTGAGCCGGGCGTTTTGCCGAGCATTTCGCGCGCAACCAAACCTACTGCTTCACCGTTGTTTAGAACGATATTGGTTCCTTTGCGAACGGCAACTACCGAGGGTTCATTGAGGACAATGCCTTTATCGCGGACACAGACCAGCGTTGTGCACGTGCCCAGGTCAATGCCCATATCCATGCTAAACCAGCCTAAGATTGTATCCAGTAGCACTTTCGAGTCCCTTCTTAATTCGATTGACTATTTGTATACAGTAAAGGCGGAATTGTCAATAGTCAATTTTGGCTACGGAATTTTTAATATTGTGCCGTATTGAAAGTAGCACTTATACGCTACCAGTGCTGAAGTGGCCAGAACTGCAAAAAATGCTAATGCGAGGATAATCGTATAGAGATTATTGGACGTTGCTGCCTTTCCACCACGGCTCTGTCCGTCAGGACTCATATCTCAACCTCATATAGTAGCAAGGGTTTCCTTTACAGATTACAGAAAAAGTCCTACAAATTGGTAGATACGGTATCGCCAACTTTTGGTTGCTGCTGGACAAGCTCCAGGACGCCGGTGGCTTTTTCCGTGTCCACATCTACGATGAGGATATCGCAGAGAAACTCCTCGCCGCGGGTCACATGGAATCTCATACCATCCTTGACGCCGTCTGCTGTGCCTATGGATATGGTCGCCATAGAGTTTTTCAAATCCACCGCCGTTACCAATCCCCGCAGGGCGATATCCTTTCCTTCAGCCGCAGCAGGTCGAGCCGCCTCTTCTTTTGGTGTTACCGGGACAGTCTCTGCAGCAGTTTTGCCGATGGGTTGCAGAAAGCGGTCTAACTTGTTTTGTAATTCCGTTTTTTCTTCCAGCAGGCGTTTATTTTCTGCTTCCAGCGTTTCTATTATTGCCATCTTCTCAACCAGAGTTGTTGTGGTTTCATTCAGCTCTTTGCGCTGACTGATTTGTTCTGCTTGAACTTTATTTAGCTCATCGAGGGTGTTTTTTAATAACTGTCCTTGCTTATCGGTGGTTTGGTAGAAATCTTTTGTTATGCTTGTCCAGCTATTTACTTTTTGAAGCAGGGCCGCTTTCTCTCTGTCGGCATTGTCGAGATTAGTTTGTAATTCATCCTTTTCTGTTTTAAGTGAGGTGATTTCACTGTTTAGTTTGTTTTCTGCCTGTTTTTTTTGCTCAATTTTCTCATTTATTTGTTTGGTTAGGTCCTCGACCTTTTTGCCTAAGCTGTCTTTATCGGCCCTTAGGTCGTTGTATTTTTGCCTGTAGTTATCGGCGTTGGCAACATAAGTTACCACAATACCGCAGAGAAAAATTGAGGATAACGTCAATAAAACTATTAAAACCTTAGTAAGCGGACTCAAGGTTAGCCCCTTTCACTATTTTTCTTCAAATTGTTTGTTGCTGCCACAGATTATACATCGTGCTGTTATGCCGCGGAGTTAAATAATTTTACGTTTTACGTCCGAAAAGGTCAAGTTATTTTTGCGTTTCCTTTTGGCAGATAGCACAAAATAAAGTGGGTAATCAGGATTAACAGCGAGGATTAATCCGCCGGAGGCGGATTAAATCGACGATTTTTCACCAGTTCGGTTTTTCGTTGTGCACTGAAAAACGGCTTTGGCTGCAGCAATACGGACAAATTTTGACTCGTTTTTCAAAAGTTGCGGCAAAAATTTTGTCACAGATGCCGTCCCAATTTGTCCTATCGCCAGGGCCGTCAGCTTATTAACACGTTCGAGTTCCTCTTTATCCAGCCCGGCAGTAAGATTTTTCATAAAAACTTTGAGGACCTCGGCCTCCCCGGTCGTCTCTCCGAGCATACCGAGCTGCTCGGCTGCGGCAAGCCGGACCTCCAGCACATCGTCGTCGAGTTTGGTTATCAGGGCATTTTTAGCTTCTTCTGTCCCCAGTACCCCCATCGCACTTACTCCCATAACTCGGTCATCAGCGTAGATGCTTATAAGCATCGCCCACAACTTCGGATATATTCGTTCATCGCCGAGTCTTGCTATGGCTTCTGCCGCATTAAATCTCGCTTTGTAATCAGAGTCTTTGTGTTGCAGGACCCACCACAGCAATTTTAGTGACCTTTTATCGCCGCTTTTGCCTAATAAAAAAGCAGCATTGGCTCTGACAGTTTGGTCATTGCTTGCTATCGCTTTGCGAACAAGCTCGAAACCGCTGCCGGAGCCAAGTTTGCCCATCGCATAGTCGGCTGCGATTCTGATGTTTTCATCTTTATCTTCCAGTAATTTTTTTACCGAACTTTTCGCAAAGGTGTATTCCGAATCGCCTATGGCCAAGGCCGCTGCAAATCTGACCGGCACAAAATCGTCTTCCAACAATCGCTGCACCTTGGGCATCAGTTTGATTTGTTTGGTATCTGCGACGACTTCGATGGCATTAGCTCTGATTAGTGGGTCATCGTCGGCTAAACCTTCCTGGATAACTCGGCCCGCTTCAGGCACAAGCACACCTATGGGGCTGCCTCCGGGTGGGGTATAAGTCCTCTGCAAAGTTTTATCACAGCCTAAGATGGACAGTGTACAAGCCATAAGTGCATAAGTTATAAGCGCTTTTGTGCTTTTCATACTTTTGCCTTTCTGCTCTTACCTTTTAGCCTGCCTTTGTTGTATTTTTGGGTTTTTTTCTAAAAAGAAATCGGCCCAAAGGCGGCATTATTATTAGCCAAACAAGACACGCTGCACAACAAAAATCCAGCCATTGCCCGTTTCTGCTGAAAAAGGTGGTTCTTTTATCTATCGGCACTCTGTCAACCAGCCAGCCCGCCATACCCGTCCGTGCCATCGCCTGATGCGGCAAAGTGCCAGCTACAAACCCATTTCGTATATGGCCGACCGTGTCGATTAAGCAGCTTATCCCCGTATTAACGCTCCGCACAACCGCAATCCTGTTCTCCACTGCCCTGAAAACGCAGATAGCCGCGTGCTGACCTAATTCGGTGCTCGGAGAAACTTTACCATTTGCAAATCGCACGAACCAGCCGTCGTTGCTTATGTTGACAAGCCAATCAATGTTCTTTCCGCCTTTTTTATTTATCGCAAATCTCCTCGCAATCGCAGGCACTGCGTCCTCATAACAAATCATCACGCTGAATTTATACTCCTGCTTTTCCTTGCCGGTCATTTTGAAAACAGTATATTCGCTGCCCGCATCCAGCGTATAATCGTAGTCATAAGGGGTAAATTTCATCAGCAGGTTATAAAGTGGCGGAAAACTTTGTTTGAACGGCACAAACTCCCCGAAGGGAACCAGGTGAATCTTACCGTATTGTTCCTTTGCCTGCATCCCGTCTGGTTTATACAGAAACGCCGAGTTATATCTTTTTGCTAAATAAATTGTCCGGTCTTCCCGGACTTCCGGCACGCCCCCATAAGCGCCTGCAAGCACAAAGGCGGTATTTTTCGAATGTTCACGAAGAATCTCGTCGAAAAGTCTGTCGTTTTCCGAAGGCGCTAAAAGTCCCAGTATTCTTGGGTCCAGCATTGCCTGCACCATTGTCTCAGGCCAGATGACTAATTCCGCACCGGCTTTGACGCTTGCATTACTGCTTTTCAGCAGCTCATCGAGTATTTCCTCCGAGGACTGATGCGATTTCTTGACCGATTGCGGAACGTTTGTCTGCACCGACGCAACCAATGGCCCGGCTTCGATGTATTTCTCCGATTCGTTTATCCTGTATCGCCCATAGATAAAAGCGCCGGCCACAGCCCCGCATACCAAACCGGCTTTCAAAAGATTGCTGATTTTGAAAATCTTTTTCTCTTCGGCGGCGATTATCAATTCTGCTGCCAGCCCGTTGACCATTGCTATCAGAAACGAAACTCCCGCTGCGCCGAATATGTCTGCTATTTGAATGAGTGTAATATTGGCGTATTGGCTGTGCGAAAGATGCCGCCAGAAAAAGCCGCCCAGAAAAAGACCCTGCAGCCGCTCAGCACCCACAAACAATACCGCCGAAGCTAAAAATAGCGGTATCTTTTTCCCCCGGCAGTATCGCAGGCAAACCGCTGCCATTGGCCAGAGCAGTGCCGTGTACATACAAAACGCAAGCCACCCCGCCGGCGTTGTCTGGTATATCCAGTATAGGTTCCCAAGCCAGTAACAAAGCGAAACTAAGTAGGCCGTAAAAAATAAGGGTTTGATTTTTACATCCGGCGAGCAGGCCAAAATAAAAGGCACCAGCGCCACCCACGCCAGCCCCGACCAGTTTGTGGTGAGCGAAGTCGAACCGCTAATCGGCGGCTGAATCACCGTCAGCATTACCGCACTGCCCGCAAGTGCCACCAAAACCAGCAAAAATTTTTTCATCCCTGCATTTCCTGTGGTGAGCATTGTCGAACCGTTCAACCAGCCGAATCCCTTAAAATCGTTGCTATCTCTTCTGTGTTATAGCGCTTACCATTGTTCATCCGCACGGAAAATTGATTCGTAAATAAGACCAGAAGGTTTTTGTCGTTGGCAATTTCCCTGATGGGTATCTCCGTCTCGTTGACAAGCCGTTTTAGCTCAGTCATCTCCGCAGGTTTCAGATACAGCTTGTCGCCGTTTTGCTTTTCTAATTGGGCTAAACGTTCTTTGGCGTTTTCGACATACTTCTTGGATATTTCCACGCCGACGTAATTTCTCCCTGACTGTTTCGCTGCTGCCAAAGTTGTTCCAGAACCGCTGAATGGGTCAAGCACGCAATCTCCCGGAGCCGAGCTTACCGCTATGATTCTTTTTAGTAAATTCTCCGGCATCTGGCAGGGGTGCCAGCCGGCTCGTTCCTTGAATGTCCCACATACGCGTGAGAATTCCCCCCAGACATCGTCGGGCATTTTGCCTTTCGGATTGGCTCGTTTATCGTCATAGATTAACTGCCTGTCCGAAGGAACTCGGGCGGCATAATCGTTAAAAGTAAAATTTTTCTTATCATTTACGAAGTAAAAAATATGCGTGTGCGCCCGGGCAAATTTATTTTTCGTCTGCTGGCCGAATGTATAATGCCATATTATCCAGTTCCGCATAAAAAGGCCCAGTTCATCTGCTATAACTTTTGCATTCGCCGCATACTCATCGCCTATCGCTATATAAAATGAACCATTCGGCTTTAGAACTTTTTTGCACACTGTTATCCACTCTTTCGTCCAGGCGATATAGTTTTTGCTTTTGACCTTGTCGTAGTATTTGTCGTATTTGTATCCGATATTAAAAGGCGGGTCCGCAAATATCAAATCCGCAAATGGCTCGCTGACCTCACCGAGTATTTCTATACAATCCCCGCAGATAATCTTATTAAGTAGTTTGTCCATTCCATCATTTTAGGGAGGATTGTAAGGATTGCAAGCAGGATTTGTTTACCCGTCGCCGCTCGCTGCGGTGCGATATCACTGTTTTGAGGTTTAATCTTGTTGAAGCCAGTGTTGTGCGAATATCGCAAAGTCCGCGAAGTCAACCGCGCCGGAACCGTTCATATCCGCCCCGTCGCAGTTATGGGATGATGCACAATCGCTTTCCAGCCATCGCTGGACAAAGTAACTAAGGTCTTCCATATTGACGCCATCTGGACATACCCAATCTGCCGCAGGTATTTGCCACGTCAACCGCGGATAATTCGTTCCTTCACAAATCGCCCATATAGTCATAAAATCCCACCCCGCGTCGGTAAACGTGCTTTTTGTTTTCATTTCCGCCGTCGTTTTGCCTGTCCCGCCTGCGCTGGTCGTCTGTCCGCTGGTATTCACATCCCAGAAACTGCCGACTGTACTGCCGTCGTTCCATCCCACCAGCCCGCCGACATTGGAAGTATCGCTGACAGCACCCGTCGCATAGCAATTGCTGATACTACCTTCATTGTATCCCACCAGACCGCCGACATACGAAGTGCCGCTGACAGCGCCGGTCGAATAGCAATTGGTGATATTGTTGGAGTTGTACCCTACCAGCCCGCCTACATAATCAGACAAACCGTTGACAGCCCCTGTCGAATAGCAATTATCGACATCGCCGTTGTTTCCTCCTGTCAGCCCGCCGCAATAATATCCACCGGCGACGGTGCCTATCGAGAAGCAGTTGTTAATAGTGCCGGCGTTATCTCCCGCCAGACCGCCGAGAGAGTATGAATCATCTCCGCCGGTGATGGAGACATTTTCGAGACCGAGATTTTTTATCTCGCCGCCGGCAACATCCCCGAACAGGCCTAAATAACTGTTTCCACCCCCGTTAGTATTTATTGTCAGGTTGATAATTTTGTGCCCTGCGCCATCGAGGACGCCGGTAAAGAGAGTCCCATCGAATTCCGAGTTTGAGTTATCAATATCCGCTGCGATGACGGCAGTGGTAAAGATTCGATTTCCGGGCAGATTCGGGTCGAGGTCAATATCCGCCGTCAGGATAAAGCATTTGCCGTAATCCGCGGTAGTGGCGGCCAGTGCCAGTAAATCCGCTTTAGTCGCAATTTGATATGGGTCTTCTGCTGTCCCTGAACCGCCGGAATAGCCGAAGCAAACAGATGACAACACCAATCCCCCGACAATAATTGCCGCAAAAAGCGTCCGGCCCATTTATGCCCTCCTATAAAACCTTGTTATGGCCCAAAATCTTAAGAACCAGAATCGGCCTTTAATTATATGTAAAACCCCGTATATTATTTTTTCACATTTTTGTCAATCGTGGAAACTACGGGATTTTCAGATTTTCCTCGGGAGGTAAAATAAAGCTGCGTTATTTATCCTGAGCCTGCTTGTGGTGAGCTTGTCGAACCAGTCGAAGGAATCTGCGCAATCCGCGTCTAAAAAATTTATCCGCCTCCGGCGGAATCGCAAAGTTATCAGCCACTTCCCGCACTTATGCCTTATGCACTTATGCTCTTCTGCACTACGTGTAATAATAAATAGTCAATAGAAAATAGTAAATTTGAAGCCACCCCAAAATCTCTACAAAAACCTTCGAAAAAACCCTATTTTTCAAATCTGCGTAAAAATCCTCAGCCGAAGTTGTAGTGTTTTGTCACTGCTTCAGTTATGTGCCACGTGCACTCCAGACCATCCGGGAAAACTACAAGGTCGCCGGGGCCGAAACTTACTGAATCTGTGCCATCTGTTACCGTTACCTTGCCTTTAAGCAGAAGACAGGTTTCTTTTTCTGTGTATTCCCAATTGAAAGTGCTGGGTTCGCACTTCCAGATAGGCCAGGTTTTGCAGTTTGCTGCTTCGGCGTCCGAAGGTTTTTTGACGACGATGTCTTTAACGTTGGGCATCTTGTTCTCCTTACTCTTTCATTTCTATCGTCAATCAGTATAATTATGGCTCGCAAAAAACGAAAGAGAAAAGTCACGGAGAAAATAAGTGTAAGAAGTAAAAAACTATGGAGCAGGAGCAGTTGAAGAAATTCAGGGTCTGGTTTGATGATTACGTGGCCGGCTTTTATGGCAACGATGAGTTTATAAATGCCAATTTGAAGCTGAAAGAGAAGCACAGCCGGAGAACCTGTAAAGAGATGATGTATTTGGCACAAGAGCTGAACCTTTCAGCCAATCAAAAGCGGATAGCTGATGTGATATCGCTTTTTCACGATGTCGGACGGTTCGAGCAGTTTGTCAAACACCGGACATATAGCGATTTCAGAAGCGTGAATCATTGTCTTTTGGGCCTGGAGGTTCTCCGCCGAGAGAAGGTACTTGAGCAGGTAGACAGATATGAAATGGAATTGATTGAAAAAGCGATTGAATATCACGGGCTGAGAGAACTGCCGGCCGATTTGGATGAGGAGAGTCTGCTGTTTTCGAAATTGATACGGGACGCCGATAAGTTAGATATATTTTATGTGGTAACGGAATACTACAGACAATACAGAGATAATCCGCAGGAGTTTATGTTGGAGCTGGAATTTCCAGATGAGCCGACTTATTCTGCTGAGGTGGTTGAAGGGATTCTGGAGGGGCGACGGATAGATTATAGTAAGCTGCGGACGCTAAATGATATGAGGCTTTGCCTGCTTGGATGGGTCTATGATGTGAATTTTACGGCGACGCTGAAACGGATAAAACAGAGAGGGTTTCTGGAGAAAATATTTGATTTTCTGCCGGAAACCGGGGATATTGACAAGGTGAGGGGAAAAATATTTGAGTATGTTGATTCGAGGATAAAGCAGGGGGATTGAGAGTAATATTGAGAAGGGTTGTTATGGAGACGGTTTTGCAGACAAATATAGGGGGGCGTGAGCCAATCAGAGGTAAGGTCCGCGACATATACGACCTCGGCGATAAGCTGCTGATAGTTGCGACCGACCGGATAAGCGCCTTCGACGTGGTTATGGCCAACGGCATACCTTATAAGGGAATTGTTCTGACGCAGATTTCGAGATTCTGGTTCGATTTTTTGTGCAGCGATGTTGAGCATCACCTGATTGGCGACAAGGTGAGCGAGTTTCCGCCACCATTTTGCGATTTTGAGAAGCAATTGGCCGGGCGAAGTATGCTGGTCACAAAGGTCGAGGTTTTGCCGATAGAATGTGTTGTGCGTGGGTATTTGGCGGGGTCGGGCTGGAAGGAATATAAGGAAAGCGGGACGGTTTGCGGACAGAAGCTGCCGGCTGGTCTGCGGCAGTGCGCAAAATTGCCGGAACCTGTTTTTACGCCGTCGACCAAGGCTGAAAGGGGAACGCACGATGAGAATATCAGTTTTGAGAAGTGCGTGGAAATTATCGGAGCCGAGCGGGCTGAATTTGTGCACGATAACAGCATAATGATTTTTGAAAGGGCAAGCGAGTACGCCGAGAGCAGGGGCATAATCCTGGCTGATACGAAGTTTGAGTGGGGGATTACCGACGGCAGGATTATTTTGATTGATGAGGTTTTGACGCCGGACTCTTCACGGTTTTGGCCGGCTGATAAATACAGGCCAGGCAGGGACCAGGAGAGCTTCGATAAGCAGTTTGTCCGCGACTACCTGGAGAGTATAAATTTTGACAAGTCCGGGCCTGGCGTTGAGCTGCCTGATGACATTGTGAAAAAGACCAGCGCAAAATACATCGAGGCCTACGAACGGCTAACGGGCGAAAAGTTTGAGGTATAAGACCACAGTTGAAGGTAAGGGTTTTGGGAGAGAAGGTTTGTTGTAAGGTTGGCAGCAGCGGGGATGGAAGAAGGTCTTGCAGCATTGTTTTTTTAGTTTCCCTCGTTGTGGTAGGGGCAATTGTTTTAACAGCGTATTGGCCAGCATTATCGGCGCGGGCATTGATGCTCGATGACGACCAGTACCTTGTTGATAATCGGTTGGTTCAAAATCCGAGCTGTGCCTCGGCGAGACGATTTCTTACCGAGGTTTTCAAACCTTCTACTGTGCGAGGTTACTATCATCCGTTGTCGATGATATCGCTGATGCTGGATGCTGCTGCGGGCGGGGGCGTCGATAATCTAAAGGCATTTCATTGCACAAGTCTTTTTTTGCACGTGGCCAATAGTTTGCTGGTGGCTGTTTTTTTGTATCTTTTGTTTGGTCGGGCCCTGCCGGCAGCGATGGTGGGTTTATTATATGGTGTTCATCCGGTAACTATCGAGTCGGTGGCGTGGATATCGGAGCGTAAGACGCTGTTGGCGGTTTTTTTTGCGTTGTGGTGTCTGATTTTTTATGTGCGCTTTGTTCGCAAGCGGGAGCGGTGGTGCGGAATAACATGTCTGGTAATGTATGTATTATCGCTATTGTCGAAGCCGACTACCGTGGGGATGCCGATTTTGTTGCTGCTTTTGGATTGGTGGCCGCTTCGGCGGCTTAGCAGGAAAACAGTTTTGGAAAAACTGCCCCTGTTTATTATTGCCGGCGTTGGAACGGTTATAACGTTTGTTTCTCAAAGCAGGTCGGCGTCGGTTACTTTGCCGGGCGAAGGCGGGCTGGTTCGTATTTTGTTTATTTTCTGTCATAACATTATTTTCTACTTAAAAAACATAATCTGGCCGGTAAGGTTGTCGTGGTATTATCCGTTTCCGGAGCCGTTCAATCTGTCGCATCCTAAGGTAGTTTTCGGTGTCATTGGGACATGTGTGTTGATAGCGGTATTGCTGATTAGTCTTCGCTGGACGCGGTGTCTGCTTGCAGGGTGGTTATTTTTCTTTGCTGCTATATTTCCGACTCTTGGTGTGATAGGGTTTCATCCTATGATTGCGGCGGACAGACATTTATATTTCCCGATGGTTGGTTTTTTATTGCCGGTGGGGTGGTTGTTTAATTGGTTTTGGAGCGGTGAGTTTGCCAATTTCGGCAGGACGGCACGGCATATCACATTAATGACGGCTGTTGTGCTCCTGACTACATCGGAGTTTGTGTTAACGCGGTGCTATCTGGCCTATTGGCGGGACAGCGAGAGTGTGTATAAGTATATGCTGGAGTTTTCGCCCGATGTTGCAATACTGCACAGCAACCTCGGCAATGTTCTCAAGGGTTCTGGTAAAATTAACGAGGCCATTGAACACTTTACAAAATCGCTGAAGCTCACCCCTAACTCTGCTGAAGTTCATAACAACCTGGGCAATGCGCTCGGTAGGCTCGGCAAAGTCGATGAGGAGATTGTGCATTATAAAAAAGCCCTGGAGCTGAAGCCGGACTTTCCGGCGGCTCACTATAATTTGGCAACGGCGATGGCCAAGCAGGGAAAGACCGATGAGGCTATTGCCGAATATCACCTGGCGCTGCGATTTAAGCCCGATGATATTGATGCACTGAGCAATTTGGGGCTTGCGTTGGCTGAACGGGGTGATATTGGCGAGGCCATTGAGTATTATAAAAAAGCGCTTGAACTTGAACCTGGCAACATAATTGTTCACGGCCGATTAGGCCTAGCGCTGGCCGGTGCAGGTAAAACCGATGAAGCTATAAAAGAATTTCGGATTGTGCTAAGCGCTAGACCGGAAGACGCCGAGATGCATCGCAATTTAGGCATCCTCCTCGAGAGAAAAGGTGAAACTGCTGAAGCGATAAAATCATATCGCACAGCATTGCAAATCGACCCAAACGCAACAAACGTGCGGCAACTTCTCGAAACTGCCTTGCAAAAGCAAAAAAATCAACCCTGATTTGAGCGGCAAATCGAATACCGCCTGTTTTTTGCCAAAAACATTTACACAAAATCGACTCTCGGCGGTTATTATTATGTGAAAGTTGGACGCGTTCAGCCGTTATTTGAGATTTAGAGCGAAAGAATGAAGTATTCAAAGCGAGCAGAAGTCTTTAGACAACTTAGAACCAGGTATTCCGGATTCCTGACGTCGGTTCTTTGGCAATTGGCAGGCGACCGTGAGCTTTTCACCGAGGCAATGCAATATGCGCTATTAGGAATGTGGCAGAACGTCGAAAAGCTCAACGGCAAAAAAGCGGGTGCGTATATCTATCGGATTGCACTGACGGCCAATTCGAAGGCGTGGCGGAACAGAATCGGCAGGGACGGGCAAATCAGCAAAAGCCAGGCCGGTATCGAAGAGGACCCAGCCGAGCGGATTGGCGAAAGTGAATTGGTTGTAATGGTAAGACGGGTGATAGCGCAGCTTCCAGCCAAGCAGAGCAGGGCGATAGTGATGCGATACCTGGAGCAACAGGATTATAAAGATATTTCTGCAGAATTGGGCTGCACCGAAGCCGGGGCAAGGTCAAATGTATCCAAGGCGGTCGCTACTTTGAAAAAGAAGCTGGCGACTTTGAAAGAATAGGTGTGACTAAAATGAACAGAGAAAATATCGAAGAAATCCTGAAGAAACTCGGCAGTGAAGATGTGCCGGCTGATGTGCAGAAAATTGCAGAAGAGACCGCAAGAAAGTTTGATGAGAGTTTATTGCAAACAAAACAGCCGAGACATTATATTTTATGGGAGTATATTATGAGAAGCAGAATTACAAAATTAGCCGTTGCTGCGGCGATAATCGTAGTGGCGCTCGTCGGCGTCAGCCAATTTTTCACAGGCACTGTAACCTTCGCAGATGTCATCCAGCCGATACTTAACGCCCGCACCGTGGTTTTTGATTTAGTTATAGGTAAGGAAGAAACCGGGCCGGTCATGCACGACATAGTTGCAGGTTCGAGAATCAGACGCACCATCTCGAATATAGATACCACTATGATAATTGACCTGAATGACGCCAGAATGCTCATACTGGACCCCAAGAATAAAAGCGGGGTATATGCCGACATAAAGGGGCCTCTCCAGGAAGGGACCAGAAACTTCGTGGAGTTTGTTCGGAGAACCATCGTCAACGTGAAAGACCTGCCGGTCCAAGAGCTTGGCCGGCAAGGCATCGACGGGTATGAGGCCATCGGCTTTAAGGTAGGCGGTCCGAATGAAGAAATCACAATCTGGGCCGACCCGCAAACAGCCAAACCGATACGCATTGAGCTGCTACTGATGGGACAGTCGCTCTACATCCTCAAGAATATCGAGTTTGACGTGCCGGTAGATGAGTCACTGGTTAGTATGGATATCCCCGCCGGTTATACACTGCTCGACAAGCAGTTTGATATGAGACAGTTCAGCGAGCAGGATTTTGTAACGGTCCTGCGTTTCTGGGCGGAGTATCTGCTCGACGGTAACTTCCCGCAGAGCTTGAGCATTGAAGAGCTGATGAACCTCGTGCCGGGCATAGGAGATAAAATCGGCCAGCTGCAGATTTCTGATGATGAAAAAGCACAGCTTGGTATGGCCTTTGGTCGAGGACTGGTATTCTTTCAACAGCTCGCACCAAACGGAATCGATTGGCACTACGCCGGAGGCGGCGTAAAACTCGGCGATGCGGATGTGCCGGTGTTCTGGTATCGGCCAAAAGACTCGGAAACCTACCGCGTCATCTACGGTGATTTGAGTGTTAAAGACGCGGCGCCGGAGAATCTGCCGAAGTAATTAACCGAACGAAGGATGTGATGCTTACAAAAGGCCGGGCTTTTTCGCTCGGCCTTTTTTTTTGGCGGGGGATTGTTAGTCTTTTGTCTCGGTGGAAAGGGTTGAGACGGTGCCGATGGCGTCAGCGACGGCGGGTATGATACCTTTGCGGGCGTAGATGGGTCTGATTAGTTTGCTGATTTCGGGGAGTTTTCTGGAGAATAGGGCGGTGGCCAGCAGGCACAGGGCTCCGCAGAGCTGGACCGTCAGCGGGGCGCCGATGCTGTGGGCGGCAGTGCCTGCGAGGAGACTGCCGAAAGGAGCCATTCCAATGAAAGACATTGAATAGAGACTCATTATTCTGCCTCTTTTGCTGTCATCGACTATAGTCTGCAGGAGGGTATTGATGGAGACAATGAGGACCATCAGCCCGAAGCCGATGAGCGTCATCATTATCATAGAAAACCACAATGTTTTTGACATCGAGAAGACGATGACGCCGACGGCGAAGGTGCACATTGAGGATACGATAATGTTGTTGAGGCGGCTGACGGTCTTTTGAGAAGCCAGGAAGAGTGCCCCTGTAATTGCACCTACTCCTGAAGCAGCCATAAGGAAGCCGAGGGTTTTAGAATCGCCGGCGAGGATGTCTCTTGCAAAGACAGGCAGGAGGACGGCGTAAGGCATAGCGATGAGGCCGATGAAGGCCAGCAGGATTAAGATTACTTTTATGGGGACAAAGCCGAAGGCGTAGCTGATGCCGTCTTTGAGACCTGTGAGGAGAGTGCCGTTGTGGCGAGAGATATTTAGGGGTTTTATTTTCATAGCGGCGAAGGCGATGAGAACGGGGATGAAGCTGATGGCATTGATGAGAAAACAGATGCCTTCGCCGGCAAAGGCGATGAGCAGACCGGCGATGGGAGGGCCGATGAGCCGGGCGCCGTTGAAGATGAAGGAGTTGAGGGCGATTGCGTTCGGCAGGTCATCGGGATTATCGACGAGCTCGCGGACGAAGGCCTGCCGGGTGGGCATATCGAAGCCATTGATTGTTCCAAGTAATACGCTGAGGATGATGATGTGCCAGGGTTGGATGACGCCGGTCATTGCAAGGGCGGTCACGACGACGGCCTGAAGCATAGAGAGGAACTGCGTGACAATGAGGATTTTTTTTCTGTCGAGTTTGTCGGCGAGGACGCCGCCGAGGGGGGCAGCGATTAGGATGGGGATCTGGCTGGAGAAGCCGACGATGCCGAGATAGAGGGGAGAGTTAGTGAGTTTGTAGACCAGCCAGCTCATAGCGACGCTCTGCATCCAGGTGCCGATAAGTGACAGGCCCTGACCTGTGAAGAAGAGGCGATAGTTTCTGTTTCGCAGGGCCCTCAGCAGGAGCCGAAGGCCGCTATTGTTCTGATTGTTGTTGATGGCGTTGTTCATTTTTTCAAAGCCGTTAGGTTTTTGCGGTTCAGCATAAGGGGATAAAAAGTTTGTCTGCGGAAATTGACGGCGGAATTTTTCCGCAGAGTTTTTGTTATTATAGTTTCCAGGCCTTTGCGAAGGCCTTGAAGCTGCGGTCGTAAGTTTTCTCAACGTCATCGGGGAAACAGCAGCCGGGTAACTGCTTGCTTGATAAATGATAGCTTAAACATTCACAGCACATCCCTTTTCTATCACAGCCGGGATATGTACAGCCGCAATCTTTTAGATTTTGCTTTTTCTTGCATTCCATACTTGGAAGTTTCCTTATAAAACATAGACTACAAATTACACAGATTCTATTTCATAGTTGTAAATTTGTAAAGGCTGATGCTCAACGGCGGAACGTTTAGCTCCTTCGAGACGTTCATAACCGGTTTTTCTACAATTACCACCTGTGGTTTTTTGCCTGGTTCGTTGTATGCCATAGGGTCGGAATGAGAAATCAGCCAGAGTTTGCCATTGCCGGTCAATCGCGTGCCTTTTAAGTCCGTTGAAAGTTCCTGTTTTTGCTCAGTGGGATTTACTATAGCGATTGTCAGGGCTTTGTGGTCTTCTGTCCAGGCGGCCGCTACATCGAGCGGCCACATATCACCGGTAACTGCGACCGGCAAAGTTCCAAAGTTGTTTCGGTAAAGTTTCAAGACCAGGCCCGTAGTCTCGAAGGCCGCGTCGGTCTTGGAAGTTTTGATGCAGCCGATGACGTTGACTGTCTGAGCATAATTGGCCAGGAAAATCATATCCGAATGGCGAAAATACTCATGCAGGCCCTTGGCAATCCCCAAAGCGTCTTTGAAGAAATACCGTGTTCCCAATTCGCCAAACAGATATGGACCATACCAGTAGTTCCACTCGGTCATGGCGATTCGGATGTCTTTGCCTTTCAGGGTATCCAATTCTTGATGGAGCTGCTGATGGAATCGAACCTTTTGTTTGATATTGTCGGCGATTTGAGACGTATGTTCGATGAGGTCAGATTTTTGCTTACAATAAAAATGCTCCGCAATCAAATCAATGTGGTCCGAGCAGCGCTGCAGCAATCCTTTGCTCCATGGGCCGGCATTTCCGGAGGCAATCGGGACGATATTCGGGTCAACCTCGCGCATTTTGTCCACGACCCAGTTGTGTTTGAGAACATAATGCTCCAGCCTCATATAACCGAGCTGCCAGTTACCCCACATCTCATTGCCGATGCCCCAGTAGCGAACATTAAATGGTTCCGGGTCGCCGTTTTTGGCCCGTAAAGCCCCCATAATAGTATTTGTCGAACCGTTGGCGTATTCCAGCTGAGCAGCTGCGGAGTAGGCATCGCCGAAACCGGTGTTAACGGTCACTAAGGGTTCGGCATTGAGCATCCGGCAAAAGTGAATAAATTCATGGAAGCCGAAGTCATTGTGCTCCACACCGGTCCAGGCGGGATTTTTGCGAGGGGGTCTTCTGTCCCTGTCGCCGATGCCGTCGCGCCAGTCGTAACCACTAACGAAATTACCGCCTGGCCAGCGATACATCGTGGCATTAAGCTCTTTAAGCAACCCCAGCGTATCGGCACGCATACCATCGATATTGTCCGCAGGCATCAGAGAAACCGTGCCTACAAAGCATGGATTATCTGCTATCTTGATTTCCAGTTTGCCTTTTATAGTGTCTGCGCCGGCTGTAAACTGAAATGGACACTTAATATACTTATTTGCGCTAACAGAGAAGTGAGCATCCTGTCGGTCTTCCGGCTTATCGCCCCAGATAAGTGATACAGTCACATTCGTACTTTGCTGTTTGGCTTTGAGGTAGATATAACCAACATACTGTTTATTTTTAACCAGTCCCAGGTCAAGCTGCCGGATGCCGCTATCAGGCCGAATGAGCGGCGCGTGCTCACCAACGAAGGAATCTTCTTTGACCATAACAACCGAATTGGGTCCGCCGATTATTTGCCAGGGTGAGGCGCCAACTATCGCAAAAGGATTGTTTTTGGAAGCGCCGCCTGTGCTGCGATAGGGGTTATAGTTTGCCGTAAGGGGAAAATAAAATTTCCGGTCTTCTAACATTTCTGCCCAGATGCCGCCGTAAATACATCTGCCGAGGTGCTCGATGAACTGACCGTAAATGTATTTGGAAATCGGCTCGTCTGTTTTGCCGGTATCAATCGTCACGACAATTTTTTGCGAGGTTGCGGCCCGATTGACCTGCTGTGTCTGCTGCTGACAGCCGGCCAACATCACGGCCATCAAAAAACCAATATAAACAAAGCGGGCTCTTATCGTCTTAAGTCTCCTTTCTATTTTCGATTTACCCTGTGGGAGAAAGTAGAATTTTAGCGAAAGTTAAGAGAAATGCAATTCAACAATATCTTTGTCGTTTAAGACGTGTGTTCTCTGGACGTTCTGGCCGGCATAGACACCGGTGCCCCATATTCTTGCGAATTTCAGTTTATCCGCCAATTCTCTGTGGATGGCAGTGGCCATGTCCATAACGGTTGAGCCGGTCGGCAGTGTGAAAGGGTCATTCATATCGGGTTTTTTGCCCGGTGGTTTTGCGTAGATGCGGATGATACCTAATAAGCTGAAGAACAAGGCAGGGAGCTTGTCGAGGCCTGCACAGGTTTTAGTAGAGATTTCCACAAATTCAAAGGGGTATTTGTGAGACTCTTTGAGGGTTTCAAGGGCGCCGGCTTTGGCGATATCGCATTTTGTGCAGATGCAAAAGGCCTTTTTGCCGAGAACATTGCCGCGTCCATCTGCGGCGGGCGTTTGCTCGTCGATAAGCAGGTTTCTCGATTCGAGGAAATCGAGGCAGATTTGCAATTGTTGTTTAACATCGGCGGAAAGGTCAATGACGATAGCAATCAAATCACAGTTGCGGTATGTTCCGACTTGGCCTGGGGCGCTGTGGTCGGCGGTAATAGGCGGCATATCGACGAGCTGAATATGAACATCCTCGAACTTCATCATTCCGGGGACTGGCGCATTTGTCGCAAACGGAAACTCGGCGACATTGACCTTCGCATTAGTCAAAGCGGCAACGACGGAGCTTTTGCCGCAGTTAGGTGTCCCCAGGAGTACGACCTGGCCTACGCCGCTTCGCTGGACGTGGAAGATATCAGCGTGTTTGCCTTTGCCCTTGCCTGCCGGGGCTTCTTTCAGGGCGCTGAGCTTTCTTCGCAGGTCTGCCTTGAGGTGGTCGGTGCCCTTGTGCTTGGGCATTACAGCCAGCATACGTTCCACGGCGAGTATTTTTTCCTCGTTGGTGGTGGCTTCACGGTACCACCGCTCCGCCTTAAAATATTCCGGATTTAGATTTGCTGGCATCTTTCTATTCAGCTACTTTTTCGGCAACTATGTCTCCGACTTCGCTGGTTGAATAACCCATTTTTCCGGCCTGCAGCGATTTGAGCTTGTTGGCGGTTGTGAACATTACAGCTTTTTCTATCGTCTCAGCTGCCTTTTCTTCACCGAGGGTGGCGAGCATCATTTGTCCTGCGCAGATAGCGGCTAAGGGATTGATGGCACCTTTGCCGGTATATTTTGGGGCGCTGCCGCCGATTGGCTCAAACATACTGACGCCTTCCGGGTTGAGATTACCGCCTGCAGCGATGCCCATACCGCCTTGCACTATTGCACCGAGGTCGGTGATAATGTCGCCGAACATATTGCCCGTAACAATCACGTCGAACCATTCGGGGTTTTTGACCATCCACATACAGGCGGCGTCAACGTGGTAATATTCTCTTTTAATATCCGGATATTCTTTTTGGCCCATTTCGTGAAAGGCCCTTTCCCACAGGTCGTAGATATACGTTAAGACGTTTGTCTTTCCGCAGAGAGCGAGGGTGTTGTTTTCACCTCTGCCGGTTGCCTTTTTGCCGTATTTGCGAGCGTATTCGAATGCGTATTTCAGGCAGCGGTCAACCTGAAAGCGAGAATAGACCGCTGACTGCACCGCCACTTCCTGCGGCGTCCCTTTCATTGTGAAGCCGCCTGTGCCGGTGTACATATCGCCGGTATTTTCGCGGACCACCGCGAAGTTTATGTCGTCCGGGCCTTTGTTTTTTAACGGCGTCTCGACACCCGGATAGAGCTTAACAGGCCGCAGATTGATGTATTGGTCAAGTTCAAAACGGGCCTTGAGCAAGATTCCTTTTTCGAGAATTCCCGGCGCCACATCAGGATGACCGATTGCGCCTAATAAAATTGCATCGAACTTACGAAGTTCTTCTATGGCGCTATCGGGCAGGGTCTCGCCTGTCCTTTTGTATCTTTCGCCGCCGAAATCAAATGTGGCTAAATTGATTTTGAATTTGAACTTATCCGCAGCGGCTTTTAATACCTTTACCGCTTCAGTGATCACTTCCGGCCCTGTGCCATCGCCGGGTATCACGGCAATTTTATACGTCTTAGCCACGTTTTTTTCTCCTTTTGTCTCTGTTTATTTCTTATCTTTTACTTTTTCTGAGTAATGCCAACCAACGTCGAAAAACTTCTTCATACACTTAACGCACTTGCTGTAATGCATCGCGTCAATGGAAAGAATTTCCTTATTTGTCCATGCGACACTGAAAATAGCGTCGGCGAAATAAATCGAGCCGAGATTGGCCTCGACGCCTTTATGGTCTTTGTAGAGTCTGGCTTTTTGAACGGCGACATCACCAATCGCCTTCAGCTTACTTGTTACCTTACTATCTTTCGAAAGTATGAATTTGACGTCTTTGTCCTTCAAGAGCGGCAGAAGCTCTTCGACTAAGCTCATCGGCACGTTGCTTATTCGCACCCGTTTCGACTCTGCTATCCTCTTTTTTATCTCTGCTATTCCTTCCGCCGCCGTAGCATACGTCGTTGACACCTTCGCTTCATATTTTCCATCCACAATCGGCATAATTTTATCCCTTAAAGTTTCTTTTTTATATGTTCCAGCAGTCCGCCGTCGTCGATTATTTCGAGAGCAAAGTCGGGCAGCGGATTAAACTTAATATCAATACCAGCTGTTTTATTTTTAATCGAGCCAGCCTTGAAATCTATATCAATTTCATTGCCGTCGTTGATTTTCTCAAGTGCGTCCGGCGATTCAATCACATAAAAGCCGTTGTTGATGGCGTTGCGATAGAAGATTCGGGCAAAGGATTTGGCGATTACGGTTTGCACGCCTGCTGCGCGGATGGCCCAGATGGCATGCTCTCTCGATGACCCGCAGCCGAAATCTTCGCCGGCAACAATTATATCTCCTTTTTTGACCCTGTTAACAAAGTCAGGATCCAAATCTTCGAGACAATGCTTCGCAAGTTCTGCCTCGTCGTCGGTATTCAAATACCGAGCAGGAATTATCTCATCCGTATTTATATGGTCACGTTTGTAGACATAAGCTTTTGACATTGTTTCCTCACATATATTTTCTTGGGTCTGTCAACATTCCTTCAACTGCGCTTGCGGCGGCGGTGGCAGGCGAAGCTAAATAGACCTCGCTTTTTGGATGACCCATCCTGCCGACAAAATTGCGGTTCGTTGTGCTGACGCATTTTTCGCCTTCGGCTAATACGCCCATAAAACCGCCGAGGCACGCACCGCAGGTCGGGGCGGCGATTACGCAGCCGGCGTCATAGAATATATCGAATAGTTTCTCGTCCATCGCCTGCCTCCAGATTTCGGGCGTTGCAGGGACAACGATAGTTCTTATGGCTGCCTTTTTGCCTTTGAGGATTTTGGCTGCTATTCGCAGGTCCTCGATTCTGCCATTGGTGCAGCTTCCGATATATGCCTGGTCCATCGCCTTGCCGGCGCATTTGCCGATAGGCACACCGTTGCTCGGCAGGTGCGGCAGGGCGACCATCGGCTCTAATTTCGAGCAGTCAAACTCTTCCACGCTAACATATTCAGCGTCTTCATCGGATTCATACACGGTGTAATCGGTTTTCTCTTTCAGGTGCTCGTCGAGATATTGTTTTGTGATATTGTCAAAGCCGATAATCCCGTTTTTTGCACCGGCTTCGATGGCCATATTCGTTATGGTCATTCTTGCTTCCATTGACATTTTCGCCAGCGCCGGGCCGGTGAACTCCATCGCTTTATAGAGCGCGCCATCAACGCCTATTCGCGATATTACCGCAATTATTACGTCTTTGCTGTAGACGCCTTTGGGCAGCGTTCCTTTGAGCACGAATTTTATCGAAGCGGGGACCTTGAACCACAATTGCCCGGTTGCGATTGCCGCTGCTGTATCCGTTGAGCCAACGCCTGTGCCAAACGCCGCAAAGGCGCCGTAGGTGCAGGTATGCGAGTCAGGCCCGACTATGACTTCGCCGGGCCGAATATGTCCCTGTTCCGGCAATAGTGCGTGACAGACGCCGGCCCTGCCGATTTTGTAGTAATGTTTTATTTTGTGTCGCCTTGCCCATTCATCGAGCCGTTTATGAAGCTCGGCGCTTTTGATGTCTTTTGCCGGCTGAAAATGGTCAGGCGTTACAACAATCTTTTCAGGGTCGAATACTTTATCCATACCCTTCTCAACCAGCATTGAGATAGCCGGTGGGGTAGTAACATCGACGCACATAACAATATCGAGCTTGGCGTCTATAAGCTCACCCGGCGTAACTTTTTTCTTGCCTGCTGCTTTTGCCAAGATTTTTTCCGTTATCGTCATTCCCATAGGTTTTACCCTAAATTTACAGTTCGACTTTTACTTCCGGCTCTGTGCCTTTATCCTTTGCGGAGACCATTCTGTTGATGGCATCGACGTAGGCCTTTGCGCTTGCCTCGATGATGTCGGTTGAGACGCCTCTGCCTATGTAGGTTCGGCCGTTCTGCTTGATTCTGACTGTTGCTTCGCCGAGGGCCTCTTTGCCGCTTGTAACTGCCCGAATCGAGTAACTTTCCAGCGTCGGCGAGAAGCCTGTTGCTTCACGAATCGCCTCGTAAGCCGCATCGACAGGGCCGTCGCCTTCTGTCTGAGCTTCTTTTATTCCGTCTTTGCTGCGAATTTTAACTATTGCCGTCGGGCTTGTCCCCGTTTCTATCAGCACTCGCATATACTCCAGTTCAAACGTGTGCTCGACTACCCGCACCTCATCATCGATAATCGCAACCAAGTCCTCATCGAATACCTCTTTTTTCTTATCTGCTACCTGCAAAAACTTTTGATACGCCTGCTCAAGCTCGTCTTTGGATAGTTTGTAGCCGAGCTTTTTGCAGCGGTCTGCAAACCCGTGCCTGCCTGTATGTCTGCCCAGCACCATACGCGAGCCGCTAAGCCCAATTGTTTCCGGCGTCATAATTTCATAAGTGCTTCGCTCCTTGAGCACGCCGTCCACGTGCACGCCGCTCTCGTGTGCAAAGGCATTGGCTCCGACAATCGCCTTATTCGGCTGCACCACGAATCCGGTAAGACGCGAGACCAGTTGGCTGGTCTTGTAAATCTGTTTTGTGTTTATATTTGTTGTTAATGGTTTGGCCCTATCTTTGCCTGTGGTGAGCAAAGCCGAACCGCCGAAGAAGTCCGGCCTTGTATGTATCGCCATCACGACCTCTTCGAGCGCAGCGTTTCCGGCTCGTTCGCCGAGTCCGTTGACGGAGCACTCGACCTGGCGGGCACCGTTTCGCACGCCTGTCAGTGAATTTGCCACCGCCATTCCGAGGTCATTGTGGCAATGGGTGCTTATTATACATTTGTCTATACCCGGAACGTCTGATTTAAGCTGGGCGATGATTCGGCCATACTCATAAGGCAGAATGTAGCCGACGGTGTCGGGTATATTTAATGTCGTCGCACCGGCTTCGATGACTGCGGTTAAGATTTCGATGAGAAACGACATTTCGCTTCTGCAGGCGTCTTCCGGCGAGAACTCGACATCGTCGGTGAAGGTCTTTGCATACCTGACGGCCTCGACAGCCATTTTCAGGACTTCGTCGCTATCTTTCTTCAGCTTGTATTTCATATGAATTGGCGAGGTTGCGATGAAGGTATGGATGCGGTTCTTTTTAGCTGGGGCGACGGCTTTACCTGCGGCTTCGATGTCCTTTTCGTTTGCACGGGCCAGGCCTGCTATGGTTGGGCCGGTTACCTGCTCGGCAATCTGGGTGGTGGCCTCGAACTGCACCGGCGAGGAGACCGGAAAGCCCGCTTCGATTACATCGACGCCCAAAATCGCTAATTGCCGGGCGATTTCGAGCTTTTCAGATATTGAAAGAGATGCGCCCGGCGCCTGTTCGCCGTCGCGTAAGGTGGTATCGAAAATTATGATTTTTTCTTCAGTCATTTGTTTTCTCCAAAACTGACGCTGATTGGGGCAAATTTACCCCAAACAGGGTTAAATTGCTACGAATTTATCAAAAAACGCTTGGATACAAATATAGATTTTTCGGGTGTAAAAGGGTTATTGCGCCTTGCGGCGCAAAAGGAGAGCGCTAAGGCACAGGATGGCCTTTTGCGAAGAACGAATTGCATAAACTCGACTCATAAAACCAATTATACACAAGAAAAAAGGTTTTGCAAATAATTTTTTGTTTTTTTGCTGTTGCGTCCTCCAGTTCGGCCCCTTTTCCTATTTACTTCGTGGCTTCGCCCCTGCGTAATACTAATGCTCCTCATGACGGCTTCCGGAAACAATAGCAACTTTTTCGTTGACTTTTGCCCGAAAACATGTTAAAATTCCTGCCAGTTTGTCAGTAGACAAACGACATACCGCCCAGCAGGGCAAGGTTTCAGGCCCAGTAGGTCCAAGTCAAATAATCTATTAAACCTTGTTTATATCGATTATCCGATTTCGTGCTTCGGATTTATCTCCGCTCTTTGTCTGCCTTGAGCGGAAAATTCAATCAAAAAAGAGTTAATTATGCAAAACAAACCCAATTTCCAAAATGCCTAAAATGATTGTAACCGCAGTTATGACAATGACTAATAACAACGAACAACGAACTATAAACTATTCAAAACAAACCCAAACAAACCCAACCTGTAGTGAGCTTATCGAACTTATTTCAAAATGGCGTAAGCCATGCGGCGCAAGCCGTCCCCAAGCGGACCTGACGGCAGGCACACTTGCTCAGGGCACTTTGACCAGTTCATACAAACCGTGGCCGGTGTCGCGTAGTTTTCCCTGCCGGCACAATTGGTCCCAGACCTCCTGCGGAAACTGGCTGGGCGGCCTTATCGCAAAAACGCCCGTAGGCCCGCCTGAAAGCGCCCCTCGTCCAAGGCGCGAATCGTCATCGAGTGCAGTGAGTTTGAGCCGCTTCTTGAACGCCTTCAAAGCACTCTTGAGCACCTCCGGCGTTATGCCCCCGGCTTGCTCTTGTTGCTGGTGTTCTGTCATATTATCCGCCGTCGCGTATTTACTTTTTCAGCGAAGGCGGTTGTTAGTAACGGTCTCTGCCGCCGAAACTACGGTCGTCTCTTCTGCCATAGCCGCCACCACGATTGCCACCGCCGCCGCCATAGCCGCCTCGTCCACCTCTACCGCCTCCGCCGAAGCCGCCTCTTCCACCTCTGCCGCCACGTTCGGTCTTGGGCTTTGCCTCGTTGACAGTCATAGCGCGTCCCTTCACATCTTTGCCGTTCAGTCCTTCGATAGCTTTTTGCGCTTCCTCTTTAGAGGGCATTTCAATAAATCCGAAGCCCTTGGATTTGCCGGTGAACTTATCCATAATCAGACGGATTTCAGTGACCTGGCCGAACGGTTCGAAAAGCGCTTTTAGTTCGTTTTCGGTGACGTCAAACAATAAATTTCCTACATAAAGGTTCATTACGTTACTGCCTTTCTTTTGGAGAAAACTTGAGCCGGAACTGCCGGCTTTCAATCAATATCCATCACGGTGCGGATATTTTCTAAATATCAATCTGCCTGAATTATTTGTTTCGGACTGTGATACTATCCGGTCTGCTCAAGATAAGCAAGTAATTAAAATGAGTCGGACCATTATTTATTAAAAGATTGTTTGACAAGGCGCAATAATGTGGTAAAATGGTAAAAACGCAAAAGATTAGAAACTCTTTAAGCTGCAGAGGAAGATAACTAACCTTTACAGCTTTTTTGTTTGGTGATTTAGCTATAGGAGTAATAATGGGGAAAAAAATGCTAAAAACTTCGGCTGATGGCAGGAAATGTATGTTCCCGGGCTGCACACATACCTTGAGTATCTATAACCATGAAATATACTGTCATATACATCGTGACCAGATGTCTGAGAGGCAAAAACTTAAGATTGCATATCATCATTTTGTACAAGCCGAATAATATCGATATTATGCAGCACCTTTTCACACTAAACCGGCCCCATTGCGCAGGTAAAACAGCATAAGAAAAGCGAAAGGGCATATTTCCGGAATTAAACAGGAGGGGCTTGATTTCTTTTTCACAAGGATGTAATCTGTTGTGGAAACAATTTTTCGGCCTGCGGCATGCTTGACTTAACGAAGAAAAGATACAGATTCAGAGTTGTAATTCCCGCTTACCCGGCATTCAATATCTACTCTCATATCGCCAGGAAGACTACAGCCCTTGGGCCGGTGTGCGTGGCTACGGCCATCAATAAAATGGGAAAATGGGACGTGGAGGTCATCGACGAAAATAACCTTCGCCGATTCGGTCCGAAGGCAAGTGCAGGCGGGGCCGACCACGAATTCCTGCAGAGAAAAAGACCTGCGGACGTTGTCGGTTTTTACGGGGGGCTGACCAGCACCATACCCCAGGTTTACCAAATAGCGCGCTTCTACAAGGAACTTGGCATCGTAACGGTCGCCGGCGGCCAGCACTTTGTTGAAGAGAACATCGCTGAGGCGTTGTCCAGCGGCATCGACTATGTCGTTATCGGCGAAGCGGAAGAAACAATCACGGAGCTTCTTGGCGCGATAGAATGTGGAAAAGAACCGAGCGAGGTAAGGGGCATAGCTTATCTGAAGGACGGCGAGATTTTTCTTACGGAAAAAAGGGAGCCAACGACGGACTTTGACAAGCTGCCGCTGCCCGATTTTTCGCTTGTGCGCTATGCCAAAATCAAAATATATCCTGTGGAAAGAATTCGCGGGTGCGGAATGGATTGTGAGTTCTGCACGGTCAAAGGCAGGCCACGACCGGCCAGCCCTGAACGACTGCTCGAACATATCAGCTCATTAGTCGAGGGCAGAAATGCGAAGCACTTTTTCATAGTCGATGACCTTTTCGGCCAACAGCGAGATGAAACGGTAAGGTTCTGCAACATGCTCAGCGACTACGAAAAGAGCGTCAAGAGGAGCCTGAACATTACCGTTCAGATAAGGTTAGACAAGGCCAGAGATTCCGAGCTGCTTTCCGCGATGCGACGAGCCGGCATTGAGACGGTCGCTATCGGCTTCGAATCACCCATCGAGGAAGAACTCATCGCTATGAACAAGCACGTGCAGTGCGAGGAAATGGTGTCGCTGGCGAGGACCTTTCACGAATTCGGATTCCTCGTTCACGGGATGTTCATCTTCGGGTATCCGCTAAAAGCGGGGCAGAGCTTTGAGATGCCCGCCGCCGAGCGTGCCAAACGCTACAGACAATTTATCCGCAAGGCCAAAATCGACACGGTCCAGGTACTGCTGCCCGTTCCGATGCCCGGCACCGAGCTATGGCGCCGCCTGGAAGAGCAAAACAGAATTTACCCGCTTACGGACATAGGGTGGGAGTACTACGACGGCAATTTTCCCACCTTCGAGCCGGATGAGCCGCTGACCGCAAAGCAGACACTTCGCTGCGCCAAGAAACTCATGGGGCGCTTTTATCAGTTCAAGTATGTGTTTCTTGTGGCGCTGAATATATTTTCATTTCCGGCTTTGATTTTCTTTTTGCACAACATACGCCTGGGGTGGAGAAGGTGGTACCGCAACTGGCGCAACTACCTGATTCGTTTTGTCGGCTGGATGACCTTCCACAAATGGACTGTCGCGTTCAAGAAAGACAACTTCATTCAAAAACTCAAGGCCGCACAGCACCACCTGAAGACCACCTCCAAATAACCCCCTCACACCCGTGCCTGCCCGGGTCAAAGAGCCGATATAATTATTTTTATATTTTTATTGTATTCCCGCCGGTGTTCTGGTATAATGCTTGCCAGTTGGGTTTATTCTCACGTCTCTCAGGAATAATCTCTTAAACAATACGAGAGGCAGATTTTATGGCCGATTGGAAGGCCAAAGGAGATTTTAGTGAGTACAGGTACAGTAAAATGGTTTAATAGCAGCAAAGGTTTTGGATTTATCAGCCCCGATGGTGGCGGCGACGATTTGTTCGTCCATCACTCGGAAATCAAGGGCACCGGATACGCCAATCTTGATGAAGGGCAGAAGGTCGAGTTCGTGGTCGGCGAGGGCAGAAAAGGCCCTTGTGCGACGAATGTAATCCCCGGCTAATTGAAAGCAAGATGCCGAAAAAAACCAAAGGGCCCCGACACAAGTCGGGGCCTTTTTTATTTGAATAGAGAGATTAACGTCTGCGGTGCGGCGGGCGGCGGCGAGAAGCAAATCGCGACCCTCTTTTGGCAGTTGAAAACCTTCCTCTGTGCAGCCCCAGGAGCGGCTTTGGGATGTTGGGTTTGGTGTATGTAAAGCCGGGACATTCCACGGGAGTAAAATCTCGCCCTATGAATTTTTCAATCCGACGAAGGTGCTTGTGCTCATCGCGTGAAACAAAGGTAATGGCGTCTCCTGTGGCTTCTGCCCGGCCTGTGCGGCCAATGCGATGAATGTAGTCTTCCGGGAAGGCAGGGACATCGAAATTGATGACGTGCGAGATACCGGTAACATCGATTCCTCGAGCGGCGATATCTGTTGCAACCATAACGCGGTATCTGCCGCTTTTGAAACCATCCATTGCGCGTTCGCGCTGGCCCTGGTTTCGTCCTGAGTGGATAGCCACCGCCACAATGTCCGCTCGTTCGAGGTAGCGGTGAATCTTGTCCGCCCCGTACTTGGTGCGAGAGAAGACCAGGACGCTGGACAATTGGCCGTCCTGGAGGAGGTGCAAAAGAAGGCCGATTTTCTGCTCTTTCTCGACGAGATAAATGTGCTGGGTGATTGTTTCGATGGGGTTTCTCGGCCTGCCAATCTGAATCATTATCGGGGACTTCTGCACGCCCGCGGCCAGCGCGCTTATTTCCGGCGTTACGGTGGCCGAAAAGAGCATAGTCTGGCGATTTTTAGGCAGGGCGGCGATGATTCTCCGCACATCCATAATGAAACCCATATCGAACATTCGGTCGGCCTCATCGATAACGAGCACTTCAATATGCCTTAGGTCGATGGTTCGTCGCTGCATATGGTCGAGGAGCCGGCCCGGCGTTGCAACAACGATGTCAACGCCGCGATGAAGTGCGTTAAACTGCCCCTTGATATTCACGCCGCCATAAACGGCGAGCGTTCGCAAATGCAGGAAACGGCCATATCGGAGTATGAACTTTTCGATTTGCAGTGCCAGCTCACGGGTCGGGGTAAGGATAAGCGACCTGATAACTCTCCTTTTTGGCAGCGGCTCGTGGGAGAGCCGGTTCAGGATGGGCAGGGCAAAGACGGCGGTTTTTCCCGTGCCGGTCTGGGCGCAGCCGATGATGTCTTTGCCGGCAATTGCGGCTGGAATCGCCTTTGACTGAACTTCGGTGGGAGCGGTGTAGCCGGCAGCAAGAATTCCCTGCACCAGCGGGTCGGAAAGACCAAAAGTCTTAAATGGCATCAGATACTCCTAAACTCAAACTTCCCTGTTATACCTGGCCTGGCTGCACCGCCAAGTGAAGCTCCACGACTTTACCTGCTTCGGCTGCGAAGGCGGGCCAAATTTCCAATAGAATACAGGGCCCGTCTTGAAAATACAAGCTGATTACGCAGAGAAATATAACCACAAGGACACCAAGACATCCGCCTTCGCTAAAGCTACGGCGGACAGGCGAAGAAAAATTAACCACGGATTCCACAGATTAACACGGATTTTTAATAATAAAAGAATACTTGGTGTCTTGGCGATTTGGGGGTAGAATTATAAGTCAATTCAAAAGGTAAAAGGAAGAAGGTAAAACGCAGCTGAAGAATAAAAAAGCAAAAGGGGAATAAGATGATTTATTTCAAATGCTCACAATGCGGAGAAAAGATGGAGGCCCCGGCCTCGCTCAAAGGTCAACTTTTGGCTTGCCCGAAATGCGGCTCGCATCAAACAGTTAAAAATTCTTATCTTAAAAAAATCCTCCTCATTTCAGGTTTGGCATTTGTCTTGATTGTAAGCATTTATATTTATAGATACATATTGTATCCAGACCCCCAAAACCTCGACTGGGCCGAAAAAATACTCACACAGAACAAGTTGTTTCTTTTGACCCCGGTAGGTCAGGATGGAATTTTTAGAGGTAGAAATTTAACGGAATACAAATTTAGCCAGAATGCAACACATGTTTATCCTTATCTTTCGGTATGGGCGGACCGCAAGAACAATATTGTTGGTGTTTCTGTTCACTGGGATGAATATATTGAAGGAGTGATTCGCCCAGATCATTCTTCTCCAACAGATGATCTTCAAGAATGGCTCATAAATTATAACATCCGAAATGGCCTTGAGTTATTAACTGGTTGGACAGGTCTTTATGTAGTTCAACATGATGGAAAATTTCATTTCAATTACGACTATGATGAGATAATCCGGGCGGCACGAATAGAGGCACTGGCGAAAAATGAAGAACTGGAAAAGGCGATAGTTGATGTAGCAAAAAAAATGAAAATAGACAAACAGAATGATAAGGAAATTTATGATGAATCCTACAAAAAATGGTCCATCATAATTACGCGATGGAAAATTAATGATGAAAATCAAGTTTGCATCGGATATACCTATTTAGCAACTGCTCAAACTTGGTGATTTCCTACTGCCCCAAAATACATTTGTTTTCATCGCGGTCGGATGCTTTGCCGCTCGCCGGAGTTTTCCTGGAATTGGCTTTAGATTTCTTTGCCATAGCCAATAGTGTAAACGCAATCTATAGATTTGCAAGCGATATTGACTAAGCCCGATATCTTGTTAGACTGAAGCCATATTGGTGAGTATTGGGTCCAAGAATGAGCGAGAAACACACAATTCGAAACAGCATCGCCATTAGCGTTGCGTCCGGACTCATTTTGGCTTTTTTTCTAAGTTCATGGGTCAAAGGGATGCTGCTGACCTGTCTCCACTGGTTGTGGTCAGTCATCAAGTTCATGGGTGGTCTTTTAGTTCACCAAGTCGAGACACCAGTGTGGATACTCGTACTCCTTGTGACGCTATCGATATTCCCAATTCTGCACGTTGTGCGTCTCCTTAGAAGAAAAGGGAATGATCCGTTGGAATACACCTACACCCAAGACAATCTGTTTGGCGTAGTCTGGAGATGGTGTAATAGCTCCAGCGGCATAAACGACCTTTGGGCTTTCTGCCCCCATTGTGATCTCGAACTTGTGTACCATGAGCAAAGATCCGACTATCATAAGTCCTCATCTTTCTTCCCGCCGGAGTTTACGCAGTTTGAATGTGAGAATTGCGATATCAAGTCAGAAAAACTGTCGGGTGGTAAATCCGATGCATTGGGTCGGATTGAACGGGAAATCCGTCGTCGGCTTCGGACAGGTGAATGGAAGAAAAACCTCAAAACCGAACCACCGACCGAACACAGACAGCGATAACGCAGTCGGCCCTGTGGTTAATTTTTCTTCGTGCCTTGGAGACTTCGTGGCAAAAACATCAATCAAAATCGCAGGGGGATAAGAGTAAAAATCCATTTTTTTAAAAAATTTTTACTCCTTTTTTCACATCGAGTTACGAGAATCAGGAATCGGGAATCGAGAACTTTTTTCGCATCAAACGCGCAGGTTCGCCCAATTATGAGAGAACGATAGTCTATTCTCGGAACTGGAATTATTTGAAGGAATTACCAATGAGCGGTTACCAATAACCAATTAATACTGTTTATAATTTACTTCTCTGTGTCCTCGGAGCCTGCCCTGAGCGAAGTCGAAGGGTTCTCTGTGGCTGAAACTGCGGCTATGGAGATTTTCTGCGCTGAGTGGAAAAATCAATCAAAATGAACTAAATTATGCCAAACAAAGCCAATTTTTGGAAAGCCAAAAATGATTATAAGATCGGTAATAGCAATGACTAACAACAAAAAACAACGAACAATGAACTATCAAAAACAAACCCAATCAAAGCCAATTTATGGTGAGCAAACCTGTCTTGAGCGTAGTCGAAAGAGTCGAACCATTTGTGGAGGGTTTGTCCGCCTCCGGCTAACCTTTATTTGTTTGGTTGTCTGTTTGGTTCTGCGGGCTGTTGCGGGGGTTGTTGCTGGCCGACTTGCTTCGGCTGATTTGCCGGTTTGTTTGGTTCCGCAGGTTGTTTCGGCTGAGCAGCCGATCCAGGAGGCGGTGGCGGCGGGGGAGGCGGTGTGCCGCCGAGGGCGACAGCCATATCCCGAACGGGCTTGCTTGAATCATATTTGGCGGCCCAATCCAGAACATTGGTGAAATTGCTGTTTTTGTTTTTGGCCAGCAGATAGATGGCCATCATACGAACCGGCCAGTGAGTATCATTCAAGTTTTCCGCCAGTGCGTTTATGAACTCGTAGTCCAGCGGTAGGGAAGTCATATCAGCCATAGTATTCGCCTTAGCGGCCCAATCAGCCGAGGTGAGATTATGCACCAGTGCGGATTTCAGCAAAGCCGGCATCCAGTCGGCATACATAAATTTATAAAGCGGTTCGCGATTGGCCATTGCATATTGCTCCATCAAAAGGCCAATAAAAAGATGAGCGGTTTTAATCTTTTGTCCTTCCTGGCCTTTTGTGAATGAACTGAGTCGGTTCCGCAGATACCTGCCGGTAATTTCGATGCCGGGACGCTTTACGACGACCGTGGCTGGTTTTAAGTCAGGTATGTTGCTGGTTATCCGGCCCTGGTCGGTGGTTACGGCATCAAGATAAAGCGTGAATTCTATATCAACGGATGCCTGCGGATGTGTAAGCAGCATCTGCCTAAGCTCAGCGGTGAACAGATGCAGAGGAATAAAAATGCTCTTGCCAGGTTCGATAGGCGAAGGAGGTCTAATCTTGATAGATACGAGGTTCGGGATATTTTTATTAAGGTCGCCGGTGATGTTGGCGTCAACTCTGATGTTGCCGGTGAACAATCCGTCGTCAGAGACTACCAGCGTCTCGGAAGAGTTGTTTGTTATTACGGCAGAGCCATCGAATCTGCCGCCATAGGAAAACTCGCTGCCTCGAACATTTAGCTGCGCTGAAATAATTTTATCCGGACTGGTGAATGCAGGGACAAGCACCTGTCCGAAGGTATTTCTTAACGCCGACAAGGTTACATCAGGGTCAATCGGCGGGACATATTCTCCGCCGTTCTGCTTCAGGATTTGCTTAGCGAGTTCGGCCTCGAGCGAGCCGGGGTCTGCGGCGATTGCTGACTTCAAGGTCTCAATAGCCAAATCTTTCTGGCCGTCAGCCAGTTGAATCTGAGCCAGCGTTAAATCGGCGATTTGGTTATGCTCAGCCTTGTCGATAAGCGGCTTGGCCCAATCTATTTGCTTGTTCATTACAAGCGAATAAGCCAAAATAGCAGAAGCCGTTGCTGAGTTGGGTTCAGATGAATAAGCCCTATTGGCCCAGTGGAGCGCTTTGTTTGCGTCCGGTGAAGCAAAACAATAAAACCAGGCAATAGATTGATAGTTGATTCCTTCGGCTTTGCTCAGGACAGGAATTGATAATTGATTATTGATTTTTTCTTCGGCGGTCTGGAATATTCGATTCGCCTGTTCCGTATCACCGATTTTCGCTGCTGCTTTGCCGGCAACGGCTTCAGCGAGCAGGTCGAAGCGTCCGCTCTGGCGGAGCTGAGAGGCAATCTGCAGGCAGTTATGCTGATTTCGCTGGGTGTTGTAGCTGCTGAGCATCCAGGGAAGATAGATATGAGGCGGCAGCTCCTGCGAAGGGTAAAGATAGCTGAACAACTCGGCACAGTATTCGTAGGCGTCTGCGGCGGTCTGGTAAAGCTGTATCTGTTCAGCGTATCGTGCAAAGGCCAGGGCGGCCTCTAAATCGAGCGGATTTTCGCCTAACGCTAATCTGAGGTGTTCAAGATACATCGCCGGCGATATCTGTTCAGGCATAAGCTCAACGAGCTTTGCAAAGGCCAGCTTATTGTATTTATTGTTGCTGAAGGCCCTTGTAAAGTAATATTGAGCGGTGTTGGCGTCAGCTTTTTCAGCCACCAGCAACCCGAGCAGAGTGGCTAACTCAGAATCAAAACAGGTGTTTTTACCGCCTAAATTCTGTAACAAACCCGTAAGAAGCTGCTCTCGCTGCTCACGAGAGTTCAAGCGTTCGAGCAGATATTGAACCGCCTGACGAGCCGGCTCAAAGTCGGCGGATTTATCTAAGTATTTCGTAAGCGAGTTATACACCATCTCAGAGTAATCCCGCCCAGGGTGCTGAGTGGCAAGCTTAATCAGTAGAGGGTGAACGTAGTTAGCACGACTATCCAAATCGAGTGTGGCAGTTAAGAAAACAACCGCCTGTTCGATTTTTGGTCCGTTAATATCTTCAGACCCCTCGACTGCGCTCGGGACAGGGTTGGCCAGCTCATAAGCTATTTCATAGAATTTTTGGCCAAGAGAGGGAGAAAAAAGCGGTTCGACTGAGCTTGCCGCAAGCCGTTCTGAACCCGGAGTGCCTTGAGCCCAGGCCAACAAGGAACAGAAGAAAAGCATCGAAAGAGCTAAAAAAGACCATCTCTTAAGCATTTATATATAGTCTCCGGTAAAACAGGCCGCCATTTTGTTATGGGTACCTGCCTAAAAACGTCCGTTAACAATAAATATTTCGGGCGATTGTCCTATGTGCTTTAGGTATTATCTACGGTTGAAGCGTCGTTTTTTATGCCCTATTAGTTTTTTTGGTTTGTTTTTTTTGATTATACGAGCGATTTCTTCGGCGGTGCGAGTTTATTAAATCCTGAAGAGAGGTTTTTTGACAATTTAATCCGCCTGAGGCGGACTAATCTTTTTTTGTATTGTAAGCCGACTTGCTTATATGAACACAAAACTCCACGATGAACGTACGGAACGTGAACACTTCTTCAGCTCCGCCAAAACAGTTGCGGTCATAACACTGGTTTCACGGATATTCGGTATGCTGCGTGATATGGCTATTACGTCACTGGGCGCTAACCGGCTGACTGATGCGTATGGTCTGGCTTTCCAGATACCGAATTTATTTCGGCGGCTGTTCGGCGAAGGCGCTTTGACCTCTGCGTTCGTGCCTGTATTCACAGAGACTACCGAAAAAAGCGGTTTTGAAAAGGCGTGCAAACTTCTTTCAAACGCATTGGCGCTTTTGGCGGTGGTGCTGATGGTGGTTATGGTGATTGTGGAAATTATTTTTCTTGTAATAGCATTGTTGCCGGGACCGGAAGACCGCAAACTTCTGATGGTGCTGGCGTCAATTATGTTTCCGTATATGGTTACCGTCTGCCTGCTGGCGATGGGTTCGGCGGCGCTTAACTGCCGGGGACACTTTGCATATCCGGCTGCAGCGCCGATTATACTCAATATCTTTGGAATAGCTGCTGCATGGTGGATAGCGCCGATTTTAAGGGAGGAGCTATCCGGCAGACTTATAATAGTCGCCATCAGCGTGACATCGGCAGGCGTTGTTCAGCTTGCGGCGGTTTTATGGCTTCTCGGCAAAAGCGGCTTTTCGCTGAAACTGCGGTTAAAACCCGTGGAAGCGGGCATACGACCTATGGTGAGATTACTTGCACCGGTGCTGCTGGGCCTGGGGTTTTTACAGATTTCAGAATTATTAGCTACGGTCATCTCGTGGAATTTAACAGCGGTTTCCGCACACCCGACAATTAACATATTCGGCTGGGTGCTGCATCGTCCGCTTATGCCGGGCGTCATTGTGCGGGTCAATGCTGCGAGGGCACTGTATCAGTTTCCTATGGGAGTCCTGGCAATCCCGGTGGGTGTGGCAGTCTTTCCGCTGCTGACGCGTTATGCGGCCCGAGGCGACATCCGCAATCTGTGCGACAGCATCAACCGCGCATTGCGTCTGGCCTTGATGGAGGGGATAGCAACAGGAGTCGGGATGTTCATACTGGCAGAACCGATTGTAAAACTTATTTATACGCGGCGGAATTTTACGGCAGCGGACGCTGCACAATCGGCCTTTATCCTTAAAATGTATGTGGTCGGTATGGCGGCTTACTGCAGCTATCAGATATTGACGCGGGCATTTTATTCGTTCAAAGATACGGTTACGCCGCTGAAGATTTCCTGCTGGCTTGTGATTGTGAATTTAGGGATGTTGGTGCCTATGCTGTGGATACCTTCTTTGGGCGCTGGTGCCTTTGGGCTTTCGACCGCAATTACTTTCACCATTAATGCGGTCGTTCTAATGTATCTGCTGCGGAAACGGCTGGGGCTTTTCGGAGGTCGAAAAATACTGATAAGCGTTGTCCGAACAGTTGTCGGCTGTGTGGTTATGGCAGCGGTGGTATATCTATTGCAATGTCAGCTCGGGGGCGTGCGGAACTGGATAGTAGTTACAGTGTGCATACTATCCGGTGCAATTACTTTTTTTGCGGTGGTATGGCTTCTTGGAGCGCCCGAACTGGGAGAATTGATGGGGGGCATAAAAGCCGCAAAAGAGCCAGAAACAAGCATTTCACAACAGGGAAACTAACTTAAACACCAGCCACGCCATCTGTACTTACACATAACTTATTACGGACATCCTAAAGTAGTCGAACCAGGCTTACACCAGAAGTTAATGTGCGTAGAATCGCAATCCGCAGGTACGGGGGCAACTTTGTTCAAATACGTCGCCAGGATAGACTTATCTGCACCACTAACCCAGAACAACCCTCCATCCTGCGAGTGAGTAAAGTCCGCACATGCACCGGCGAAGTAACTCGGCGGCGGGGGGTCAGGGAACTTGTTCAAATACGTCATGAAGATGGCCTTATCTGTGTTACTAACCCAGAACAGACCCTGCTGGAGGCCATCTGCGTCGCCACGGCAATGCTTAGCATAGCACCAGCACTTTGGTTTGTTATGCAAAACCCATTTGGCATAATCAGGGTGCGTTGCCTTCATACAGTAAGACGCCACATTAATGGTTATTGTAGTACCACAATCGACAGGATTGCCGGTATAAACCGGACTCTGGCTGTACACCTGGCCTATCGGTGTGGTGCCGCCGTTCCCATAAGTCTTAGTGCCAACTACAAGACTGGCATTATTAATGGCCGTTATTGCATTAGCCTCCGTCATACCAATAACGTTCGGCACAACACACAGGGTGGTATTAAAGCTCCAAACATCTCCCTTCCACAGATTAGGGTCGTTGACTTCATCTATCCGCCAGTAATAAAAAGTATCTTCTTCAAGACCGCCAGGGTCGTAGCTATTGATATCGTAGTTGCCTTTGTATTCTGGTGATAGTGTATCGGCGTTATTTACATCGTTGTAATCGGTGCCGAAGTACACATCATGCGAACGAGCACTCACACCAGGAGACCAACTGAGAACAGAATCCTCACTTACACCAGACTGGCCGTCCGATGGCTGCGGGTTCTTTGCTTTTCCTGATACTACCGTAAAATTCCAGACATTGCCTTTCCATAAGTTAGCATCGTTGACTTCATCAATCCGCCAGTAGTAAGTGGTTAAGAGGTCGAGACCATTCGGGTTGAAACTATTAACATCGAAGCTGCCTTTATATTCCGGTGACGATGTACTGGCGTTATTTACATCGTTGAAATTCGTGCCGAAATACACATCGTGCGAAGCAGCATCTCTTCCCGGTGACCAGTGAAGGACTATATCCGGGTTTACTCCTGTTGCTCCATTAGCAGGATTTGCTGCAAATGCCTTTTGGCCTTGGCCATAAAGCTCTTCGACTTCCTCTGCAGATAAAGCCCTGTTGTAAATGCGGACATCATCGATTTCGCCTTTGAAGAACTCCAACGCCCTTCCACCAATGCGATTAAGAGTCAGCAAAGAATTAGAAATTGTCCTTGTGTCTACCAACGCACCATTTAAGTATGTCTTTGCTGTTTTGTTGTTAAAAGATACAACGATATGGTTCCATTCACCCACAGGAACTACGCCCATTGCAATAACATAATAGTCGTCCTGTGAATCAGTTTCACCGACTATGTTATAAGGGGCAGTTCCATTTCCTGCAATTGTTAAGTAGCTATAATATTGGTTATTCGCACTTATTAAATATCCATAGCCACCATAATTTGCTGAAAAATCAGCGGATGTTTTGAACCATAATGAAATTGTTCCATTATTCGTGTAGACCGTAAAATTTGAAAGAGCCACATAATCATCACTGCCGTCAAAGCTCAATGCACCGTTAATTTTACCCTCTGTCGTCCACGTTGCTCCGGTGATAGTTCCATTGTTGCTCCCCGCCGAATCGTATGCTATGTTACCGCTACCTTCGTCAAACTTCCACCAGCTAATAAGATTAGGTTCCGCATTAACTGTGGAACAAAAGCTGAAAAGAAGAGAGATAGATAGAATTAATAGAAGTGCTGCAGGTTTCATTTAACTATCCTCCGTCAATATATCTATTTTGTACTCTGCAGAATACAAAATATAAAATGCCTTATCCTCGTTGTTTCCTAAGTTACTATGATATAGTGGTTTTCAGGGGTTTGTCAAGGAAATTTCTCCAGAAATAGTCTACGAAAGATATTACGGGCAGATGGGCTGGTTACTCAAAGGCTTTTCGTGCTACGCTGAGAAAGGCCGACACCTTCCGACATTATTTAATAAGCCCACAGAAGTCATACTGACCAGCAGACTTGAGCCGCCGTAACTCACCAGGGGCAAAGTCAAGCCGGTTATCGGCATCAGCCCCACAGTCATACCTACATTGACGATAACCTCAACCGCAAACATCGCCACAATACCGACCGCAAGGAATCTGCCAAAGGGGTCGGTATTGTGCTGTGCGATTTCTAATCCGCAACTGATAATAATGGCATAAAGCCCAAACAAACCCAGGCAGCCGAGGAAGCCCCATTGGTGGGCGATTATAGCGAATATGAAGTCGTTGTGTCTGTGGACGAGAAAGTCATACTTGATAAAAGGGCCCTGTCGAAAGCCGTATCCTGTCATTCCGCCGGAGGCAACCGCAAATTTCGAACGGGTCAAATGATAACCCCACTCGTTCTCCCATTGCTTTGCACTGAATTTTTTGCCGACCAGAATTTTGCCAAGAGCGGGATACTGTTCCGCTTTTTCCTGAATCCAGCTGCTTTGTAACAGCACACTGCTTATTCTGATTCTTTGGTAAGGTTTCATTTCTCGCCACAGCAGGGGACTAATCAGCAAAGCCGTCAGGACTATAATCAGCAGGTGCTTAACCTTCGCCCCCGCCACGAACAGCATTGTGAACAAAATCGGCATCATCAGAAGCACTGTTCCCAAATCAGGTTCGAGCAAAATCAGAACCATCGGCAGCAGCGTCAGAACAAAAGGCCCAATCAGTGCACTGAAATTGCGATAGTTGCTGCGGTATCTGAGATACCACGCAAGTGCAAGGATGTAAGCCAGCTTGCAAAATTCTGATGGTTGGAACTGTATCGCCGTTCCAATTCTTATCCATCGGCGAGCGTAGTTAATAACAGGAACAAAGGGGATATCTACAACCATATCGAGCAGCAACACGGCCAAAAGCATCAGGACAAAGGCGTATATCCCGCTGCTTGCGGCCCCTAATCGGCGGTAATTGACGAAGTTAGCTGCTATGAAGCCAACCGCTCCTATTACAGCAAATATGAGCTGTTTTTTCCAGAGGTTGGCCGAATCGCCGGTTTGGCTGGGGGGGCCTGGCTGCTCCGCCTTCGCTAAAGCTACGGCGGATAAAGCGGGGCAGCCGACTGAATAAATGGTTGCTATCCCTATTATGACCAGCGCTAAGGTGGCTGCCAGCAGAGTTAATCTCACGGCCATAAGCCGGCCTTTTAGAAATTTATACATAAAGGGCAAAATAACAAAAAAAGGCCAAAATTGCGAAAAAAATTATTTTTTCAGCAAAAAACGGCCTCGGAGCGAAGGGGAATCCCCCAAAACGGCCAAAAACAGGTCCGCCGAAGGCGGACAAGGGCGTGTTTGCCCAGATTAACGGCCCAAATGTGCCTTTTGCGATGTTCCCATAAAAATTGCGTTTGTGTTCTAAATCTTTTAGTTTTTTAAAAATTTTTTCTTTTTTTTACATTTTTTTCTTGATTTGCCGGGGGGCTTATGATACCTTAAAATCAACCTTCACATAGTAAATAACACTGTGCTAAGCAGTTTTTTAGCACGAATTTTCGCCGACCGGCGGGAAAGGAGGAGACAGAAGAGCAGGTAAGGGTGACTTTTCTGGTCGGCTGTTCCTGCCACCAGGTGAGGCGCTATGCTCAAGCAAAAGCATTTACAGGTATATTGAATTACAAATTTTCAAGACAGGAAAAAACCAAGATAGTGCAGAGTGTATAGCTCTGCAATAAGAAGAAAAGAAAGGAAGGTGTATTATGAGGAAAACTGTATTATTTCTTTTGGTGTTGTTTATGGCAGTGCCGGCAATGGCGGTGTCAACTGTTACCATCTCCTGCGCTCAGGGCTCTGGTTCAGACATCAACGCGATTACCGTATCGTATCACAGCGATGTAAATCTGATTCGGGCGTTCGGCTTGGACATCAATGTCGGTGGTGGCGCTAACATCACAAAGGTGGTTCCGTTAGACGCGAATTACAGGATTTACCCTGGTGAAATCGTGATTGTGGACGGTAATGTTATCGACTACAATAAACCTTACGCTCCCGGCAGCCTCCCTGGCTCCAGTGTTACCGTTGAGATGGGCTCGCTGTACACTACGGACTCAAACTACGCCAGCGACGCGAATGCGGGTTACGGTAAGAAGCCCGGCTTGGGCACAAGTGCTCTGCTGAAGTTCTACGTTGACCAGGCTTGCTGTTACAAGGTTGACGTGAACGCAAAGCGCGGCGGCATTGTTATGGAAGACCCCACTGAAAACCCAAGCATTGGTAGTCCCCTCTGCAGCGGCTGTGTGGTATTAGGTTGTACTGTGCCGAACGTTGTGCACATGACTGAGGCTAATGCAATTACGGCCATTACTACTGCTGGATTTCCAACTCCAACTGTTGTTGATGTGAACGGTAACGCCGAGCCGATAGGCCAGGTAGCCAGCCAGAGTCCGGTTTATACCGGCAATCCTGTCGATTGTGGTACTGCAATAACCATTAATGTGGCGTCTTACTGTATGAAGGCAACGCACCCTGATTATGCCAAATGGGTTTTGCATAACAAACCAAAGTGCTGGTGCTATGCCAAGCAGTGCCATGGCGACGCAGATGGCCTCCAGCAGGGTCTGTTCTGGGTCAGTAACAACGATAAGGCTTTATTAGTGACGTATTTGAACAAGTTCCCTGACCCCCCGCCGCCGAGTTTCTTCGCCGGTGCATGTGCGGACTTTACTCACTCGCAGGATGGAGGCTTGTTCTGGGTTAGTAATTCAGATAAGACTATCCTGACGACGTATTTGAACAAAGTTACCCCCGTACCTGCGGATTGCAGTGCTACGTACATTAACTTCTGGTGTAAGCCTGGTTCGACTAGTTTAGGATGTCCGTAATAAATTATGTGCAACAGATGATGGTGGGCCGCAGTGCCCACCATCATCGGGTTTTGATGTAGAGATGTGAAGTTATAAACAAATATTGATTGGCTACCTCGAAGATGCCTGTGTGTGGAGGGTATTTGGAGGTAGTGAAATTTGAAAGGAGAAGATGATGAAGAAGTTTCTAATTTTTGTGCTGGTTCTTGGAATGGCCTCGATGGCCAGTGCAGTATTGCAGATTTCGGTCCACAACAACCCTCCAGGTGGTGAGACGTGGGATCCGATGAATCCTGCGGACTCGGAGATTACTGTACTGCCGAGTCACTACCTCATGATTGACATCTGGACAACCACTACGATCAATTCAGGTGTTGGTGAGGGTTACTTTCTCTTAGGGCTTACAGCCACCAAAGGGACACTAAGCGGCGGCGATAGTATGTGGCCTGCTGAGGGAGGCGTTAACTACTATTCTGGTATGGGTACCGGTTTTCTTCCACCGGAAGAAGTCGGTGATTTAGCGACTGTCGCTACATTTTCCCCGATAACCGGAGTGGTCTTTGACCATATTATATTCCACTGTGAAGGCCCTGGTGATGCGGTACTCCATCTGTACGAGGATGCTTTTGGTACGCCTGGAGTGATAGACACTGTGATCATCCACCAGATACCTGAGCCGGCAACAATTGCACTGCTTGGTCTGGGAAGCTTGTTACTGAGACGTCGCAAATAAGCAGCCAAGAGCCATAAGTTTTAGTTGTTGAAAGAGGCAGGTCTTTGACCTGCCTCTTTTTTTATTTAATTAGCCACAGAGGAACACAGAGAAAAATCAAAAATTAAACCTCAAAAAGCAAAATGACAAATAAAAATTTAAAAAGAGATGCTGGGTGCTCGATACTGGATTCTCGATGGCATAGTTCTGTTGCGGTAAAAAGGGCTTTTTTAGCGGCGTAAGCCGCTTTTTGACGGCTGTAAAAAGGCGTTTAAAGGGGTCGAAAATTTTTTGAAAAAGAGTAATTTTTTACTTGCATTGGCGGGGCTGTTCTGGTATACTGCTTTTAATCTTTCGGGGGAAAGATAACTCATATACTCGGGGGCTGGGAAAACTCATCGGTAACGGTATTTGGCATTTTGTTGTAATTAAGCCACAGAGGGCACAGAGAACGCAGAAAATAAATTACAATCAGTGAAATCTGTGTAATCAGCGGCAATGTCGGGGGGTGGGAAAACTCATCGGAAACAGCAGGAAGTTGATAGTTATTTGTTCATTGTTTTTTGGATGAATAACTAAACCAAAGGAATAGCAAAAAACTGCGAACTATAAACAACGGACTAATTTGAAAGGAGGTATATTAAGTAAAAATATTGTTTCGGCATAATGTTATTTTGAAGTGAACAATTTTATTAAGGAGAAATATGATGAAGAAGTTATTGGTTTTAATGCTGGTTTTTGGAATGGCCTCGTTGGCCAGTGCACAACTGCAGATTTCGGTCCACAAAAACCCTCCAGGTGGTGAGACGTGGGATCCGATGAATCCTGCGGACTCGGAGATTACTGTAATGCCGAGTCAGTACCTCATGCTTGACATCTGGACAACCACTACGATCGATTCAGGTGTTGGTGAGGGTTACTTTCTCTTAGGGGTTGTACCCACCAAAGGCACACTAACCGGCGGCGATAGTATGTGGCCTGCTGAGTCAGGTATTAACTACTATTCTGGTTTGGGCGCCGGTTTTCTTCCACCGAGCGAAGCCGGCGATTTAATGACTATCGCTACCTTTTCCCCGATAACCGGGGTGGTCTTTGACCATATTCTATTCCACTGTGAAGGCCTTGGTGATGCGGCGATACATCTGTACTCGGATGCTTTTGGTACGCCTACACTGATAGACACGGTGCTCATCCATCAGATTGTTCCAGAGCCGATGACGATAGCTCTGCTGGGTCTGGGAGGGTTGTTCCTGCGTCGTCGCAAGAAATAAGAACCCAACCGCCAAGAGAAATAGATGCGAATACGAGAAAAGAGGCAAGTCTTTGACTTGCCTCTTTTTTTATGCTATATTTAGATGCTGCTTTCGCAGAAGTTGAACTGGCACAGATTACGCTGGGAATAATTAGTATTAAATATCTGTGTTAATCATCGCAATCTGCGTCTAATTAAAGTTAAAGGGATAAAGATTATGAAACAGTTAATGGCGTTCGGATTTGCGGTTATTCTGTTGGGTCTGACGGGCTGTGGGTCGGAGAACGGGAAAACGTCAGGTCACCCACAGATAGGAGGTAAAACGCAGAAGGACGTGTTCCCGGCGTTTTTGGCTGGGGTATGGGAAGTAAAAACGGGCCAATACAAAGATAAATTAGGCGTTAGGTTTGAGCCTGACGGCTCGGTTTTGAAGGTTCTTTACACGGCGGAAGGGCCGGTGTATATCGCAGAAGGCGAGTCTTACGGGGATGCAAATGGTGAAGAGAGTTACTACTTATTTACCGTTGACTTGGGCGAGGCAAGGTATGCACCAGAGACACGTATGCTTAAGGTGAAGATTGTAATGGATACTATGATACAATTAACTTCTGCGAAACTGGAAGGCGGAATGAATGATTACTTCGAGGGTCCTGTTTCTGAGGACGGCAAGACATGGGAGGCGGAGTGGTCTCATTATATCTGGTTCGATGAAAAGGGCCCACCCGATCCTAACGAAGTAGAGATTCACCCTATTCCACTGGTGTTTACCAAAACCGATATTAAATAGTGTTGACCGATGTCGAGCGCAGCTTAAATTAGTAATCGTAGTAGCTGACGCCGTCTTTGTCGGTTCCGGACCAATCGAGCTTTATTGTTTTTGTCTGGGGCTGATAGACCCATCCGTATTGGCCGGTGGGTGCAGCGGGGAAGGATACACCATTAGCTATCATTAGGAAAGTTGTCTTGTTGTTGAATGGATTTTCCGGTAAGGCATTGAGATAATTTCCGCGCATACTGAGTATGAAGGCAAGCGTCAATACTGGGAGGGATGTGTTGTCGTTAGGGTATCCCGGGGGGACGCCATTGTGCTGAGCGGCGTAGAGTCCCAATTGCATTTCGCAATATGCGCAGATTGTCTTTTGCGGCGGATTCCTTAGCTTGCTGTATGTGGCCCTGAAACGTCGGCAGGACAAGAGCTGCGAGGATACCCAGAATTGCGACTACTATCAGCATTTCCATAAGCGTAAATGCATATTTCGTATTTCGTATTGCGTATCTCGTATTTCGTATTGCGAATTTTATTTCTCTTTAATTCCATACCCGTTATCTACTTATATCGTCTAATGGGGGGATGTACTTTGGGGAAAAAGCGTTATGGGACTTTACTCGAGATAAAGAAATACCAAGTGAAGGCCGTTATTATTAGTGCCATGCGGCTGTCCAGAGCCATTGCTCGGCGAATGCAGCATAGTCGGCTAAATCTATGAAGTCATCGTCGGATAAATCACTTTGAAGCTCACTGCCACTGTGGAGCCATTCGTTGGCCATTACCTCAAGGTCGAAATAATCCACAATACCATCGTTATTGAAATCGGCGAGGTTTGCTATTACCTCGTCGGCACCCATATCGACCGAATCGTTGAATATTCGCTGTTCGCCATCTATGTCCGTAGTGGATACAGGTGGGACAGATGAGTTATCGCCGGCGTCGATGCAGGCAGATATGGGCAGGAGATGGTAGTTGCCTGTGACGAAGAGGTCGTCGTTTGGGTCGGCAGGGGTGTTGGCATCGTCCCAGTAACCTGGGTCAACGAAATTAGGGTCGATGTTGATGTTGCCGTTGCCCCAGTGGAGTGTGCAGCCGGCGTCGATGCAAGCCTGCTCGTAGCCGCCCTCGATATCGCTAAATGAGACTGTCATCTCAGTGCCGATGGAGATAGGCCATACGCGCCGAGTGTTTATAAGAGCGAGCTGGTTGCCGTCCGGCGCGATGTTGTCGCGGACGATGCAATTTATAACCTGCGGATTGCTTTCTCTGAATGAGCCGATACCACCACCTTCCAGAGCCCTGTTGCCAATGACGGTGCAGTTGACGAAAGTCGGGCTTGACCAGTAAGCGTAGAGTCCGCCGCCTCGGTGTCCTGCTGAGTTGCCGCTGACGATGCAGTTGACGACGAGGGCATTTCCGCCTGCATCCTGGTCTCCCCAGCAGCAGATTCCTCCGCCGTGGCGGCCGGAACCTGTGGCTGAATTATTAGTAATAATGCAATTTGTGATTGTTGGGCTGCTTTTATAGCAGTATATTCCGCCGCCGTAACCCGAAGGTATGAAAGTGTTTGAATTGATAAAGCAGTTAGTTATTACCGTGTTGCTTGGGTTGCCGTATGAATCGCTGCCGCAGTAAATGCCAGCACCGTGGCCATTAATTATATTATCTCTGATGATGCAGTTGGTAATGGCAGGACTGCTCCCAGAACAATGAATTGCTCCGCCATCGTAGATGTTACCTCCATTAGCGATTGTAAAGCCGTTGACAATTGAATTTGTATCTTCACCACTGTGAAAGCGGAATCCACGTCCGGAGGCCTGGCAGTCGATTATAGTGGAGGCGACGATGTCGTGGCTGTTTGGGTCGATACTGCGGAGGGTTACGGCCTTGCCGCCGAAATCTATGTCTCTGTTGCCAGTGCCTGTGTGGGTGCCGGTGATAACGACAATAACATCATAATCATTTGCATCGTTTATAGCCTGCTGAATGGTTTCGTGTTGGCTGTTGCCGGTGATGTTCCATACAGGCAGAACCTCGTCGGCCCCCATATCAACGCGTTGGTCCAAGAGTCGCTGGTCGCCGTCATAGTCAGTTTCATTTGGTGCAGGAGCGAAATTGGGGTCACCTGCATTCATGCATTTGCTGTCGTAATTCAAATGATAATCATTACTATTAGGATTAATGAAATTGGGGGCTATAGAAATATTTCCGTTGATTCCGGTCTGGTCGCCGATGACAGAGTTGTAATTGCCCGCCCCATTGTCCCATACATTGTTATATCTTATTGTAGGTGGGGTAGTTAGGGCGTATATGCCGAAAGAGTTGCCGTTTGAGACGATTATATTGTTTTCAATAATGGGAACGGAATCGGTCAGGCAGTCCACGCCGCCGGCATAAGATGCTGATGCCGTATTTCCGACTATAGTGTTGTTAGTGATAATTGGTATTGAGCCGCCTTTTACCCTTATGCCTGCGCCGTTTACATTGTTGGCAATCATATTATTACGTATTGTCGGGTTGCTAGTCCAGGCTACTAAAATACCGGCCCCATTGGTAGATTCGTTTTGGGTGATGGTGTTTCGCTCAATAAGAGGATTGGAGTAGTAATAGACGTAAATTCCGCCGCCTCCTAAGCCTCCTGCTATATTTGCTTGAATCAGGTTGTCCCTGATATTTGGCGCTGAGGTATAAGTAACATGAATGCCTGCTCCGAGTATAGAATCGTTGCCGATTATGTTATTGTCCTCAATCAGGCTATTACTCCACTGCCGCAAGTGTAATCCTCCGCCATACGAGTCAGCGTGGTTGTTCTCGATAAGGTTTCCCCTGATAATCGCATCGACGCCCTGGAAACTGACGATGGCGCCACCGTCGCCGTGGTCATTTACAGGGTAGTTGTTGTTGGGCGGGTTGAAGCCGTGTGCGACGACAGCAGAGTTGTTAATGAAGGTATTATCGATGATGACCGGGTTGATGTGCACCGGCGGATTGCTGGGGTTATTAGGATTGACAGGGTCGCCGTAGAGGTAAATACCACCGCCCTGGCCAGCGGTGTTACTGGTGAAGACATTTTTGCTGATAGTTGGTGCGGCCATATTGTAACAGAGGGCACCGCCTCCACAGCGGTTCCAGTAGACTTGGTAGAACTGCCAGGCGATCGGCAGCCAGGAACCGCTGCCACCGGTGATGGTAAAGCCGCTCAAAACCGAATTGGCGTCTTCTCCGCCATTAAAAGTCACTACGCTGCCGATGTTCGGGTCAACAGGGTTTGAGCCGTCAATTATTGTCGCTGCTACCATATTCGGGTCATTCGGGTCGACAGACCGCACCGTAATAGCTTTTCCCAGAAAATTGATATTCTCTTGATATGTACCAGAGGAAACTACGATAGTGTCGCCATCATTGGCGTCGTTAATTGCTGACTGGATGTTGCTGTATTCCGCAGAGGGGACATATAGTGTTTGTGCCGAAACTTGCGTCCAGCACAAAGCAAATACCGCAATTAGTAACAATCTATTCATTTATTCGACCCGCCTCCGGGAATTTAGCCCAAACTCCTTATAGCCCCTTATTATAACAAAAAAAGCCCGGAAAATCCAGAAAAGCAGCCAGTTTTTCTAAACGTCTTTTCGAGCCGGCTTCCCCGGCGGGTAAGAACTATATTATCGGATAATCTATGGAGGGAAACGCAAATTTTTGCTATAAGGTGATATTGACATAAATAAATGGGTCTTGCGTTACCAGATTTACAAAAGTCTGGAGCCGACTATAAAAAAGAAAGGTGATAATGTTTTACTAAAAGAGCTATGAGAAAAGCGAGTATCATTAGCATCGGTAATGAAATTCTCAGCGGTCAGACAGTGGACACAAACGCTTCATATCTGAGCGGGAAACTACTTTCAATCGGCATACCTGTTGTCAGCACCTATACCGCCGGAGATGATATAGATTTGATTGTGCGAATGCTGAGTTTGGCGAGCGGCGATGCTGATTTGGTATTAGTAACCGGCGGACTGGGGCCGACAGATGATGACCTAACACGCCAAGCGTTTGCAAAATTTCTTGGTGTCGAATTGAAATTAGAAAATGAGCTTCTGGGAAAAATACAGGATTTTTTCAGCAGGCGAAACTTGCAAATGCCTGAAAAGACCAAGATTCAGGCATACATACCGGTCGGCACGAAAACGCTTGCAAACAATCTTGGTACTGCAGCGGGCATTATGGCTCGGATAGAGGAAAAGTTGATTATTGCTATGCCCGGCGTGCCATTGGAAATGAAACAAATGTTCGAAGAATCGGTTTTTGCAAAGCTGAAAAGATTTGCTGGCAAAGGTGCGATTGTTGTGCTGAAACTAAACTGCTTCGGGGCAGGGGAATCTGTTATTGCCGAGAAACTCGGCGAGCTTATGCAACGGGGCAGAAACCCGCTAATTAACTGCACGGCTCAATATGGTGTAATTACCCTGTATATTATTGCAACGGCAGAAGATAAAGATAAGGCGCAGCGAATGGCTGAAAAAGACGAAAAAACACTGCGAAATATCCTCGGAGAGCTGATCTACGGCACAGGGGAGCAGACTTTAGCTGAAGTGGTGGGCGCAAAATTAGCTCAACAGAAAAAGACTATCGCCGTAGCTGAATCCTGCACAGGCGGTACTTTAGCGAAGCTGTTGACCGATATTCCCGGAGCCAGCAGATATTTCACATACGGCTGGGTTACTTACAGCAACACCGCTAAAATCAGTGAGCTTGGCATAGAAGCTGATTTAATTGAAAAGGACGGCGCTGTAAGCTACAGAATAGCAGAAGCTATGGCGCAAGGTGCCAGGAAAAAGGCGGGGACAGATTTTGCCATAGGCATAACCGGCATAGCAGGGCCGAGCGGCGGAAGCGAACGGAAACCTGTCGGCCTGGTATACATTAGCGTAGATTCCGACAGCGGCTGTGAAACCAAACGCTTTATTTTTCCTTATGGCAGAGATTTTATACGACTCCAGGCGGCACAAACAGCCCTAAATATGCTCCGGCTAAAATTGTAGATTCGACCAATTGCCTCAATAAGAGATAACAGAGTCATCGAACCTCTCTTCAGAATTTCTATCTCCGATACGCAATTTTTAAAGATTGACAACAAAATTTATTCGGCCTACAATAAAACGCTAACGTTTGGAAAGGGATTATTATGAATTTTGAGCAGAACGACAATCGTAGCGAACCGTTGCAGATGCAACCATCGGAGCCAGTTTCCGGCTTGGCTCAAGGCGCATCATCAGCACCAAAAACGCCTAAAAAACGAACCGGCTGGAGAATTTTCTGGGGTATTATTCTCGGGCTGTCGGTGCTGGCAAATATTGCACTATTTTTGATGTTGATTGGTTTTGCTGCGGTCTTTGCGATAGGACAAAAAGGTATCTTTACCGAAGAAGTTATACAAGCTGGGCCACGAACAACTAAAATTGCGGTAATCTCGGTGCGGGGTATAATAGACGATGAACAAGCTCAGGATGTGTACAGGCAGATAAAATCAGCCCAACAGGATAAGCGGGTAAAGGGGCTGATTCTTCGTGTGAACTCGCCGGGCGGAACGATTTCGGGCAGTGACCAAATCAGCAATGAGATTCGCAAGTACCGCAAGAAGGAAGATAAACCGGTTGTGGCGTTTATGCAGGGCGTCGCTGCTTCGGGCGGCTATTATGTGTCGGTAGGATGCGACAAAATCGTAGCTGAGCCAACGGTGATTACCGGCTCGGTGGGTGTGATTGCGGGCCATTTTGTTCTTCAGGGATTGCTGGAGGAAAAGCTTGGTATTCAGCCGGTCATTTTCAAGTCGGGTGAGAAGAAAGATTGGCCCAGTCCTTTCCGGCCGGTTACGGAAGAACAGCGGCAATATATACAAGATAAACTGATTACCCCCGCCTATAACAGGTTCGTGCAGATTGTTGACGAAGGTAGAGAATCGCTTACATTAGCTGATGTCAAACGTCTGGCTGACGGCAGCATCTACGGCGCTGAAGAAGCGCTCAGCGAAAAGCTAATAGACAAAATTGGCTATATCGATGAGGCCATAGAGCAGGTTAAGTTGCTGGCAGGGATTGAAAAGGCTCAGGTAGTAGAATATCGTAAGCCATTTTCTCTGGCATACTTTTTAAGCTCGCGCAACGGGAATATCTTTAAAATCGACAAATCCACATTGTACGAACTTAGCACACCGCAGATATTGTATCTTTGGAGTTTGTATTAGCAGTCTCCTTGATTGGGAGTCAGCAGAACGAAAACAGTAACTGCGGCAAAAATAAAGACTTAGGAAATTACAAAATATCTGCTCAAAAATTTTGCTGAAGAAATCAAAATTTTAATAAAATTATTAAAAATTTGCTTGACGTTCGTATTCAGGTTCAATATGCTCCCATTTGGATTTGGAGTGGTGATGAGATGGCTGGCAGACCAAAACGTGCTGGCACTCATAAATAGTCTTCGGAAAAGCACCTTTAGTGTGCTTTGAAGAGGAGGAGTGAAGAACGAAAAGGTATTTGTCAGCGAACGAAGGGCTGTGGGCGTTTTGCTTACAGCCCTTTCTTTTTTAAAGGCCTACGGGGAACCTCGCGTCAGATTTTCCTTGAAATATTCTTTTTGCTTATGGTAGAATTGTATCAAATATTGCTTTTGTTTACGTGTATTGTCAAAACAACTCAATATGATACTAAGGGTATCGAAAGGAGGAAGATTATGTTTACATATCCAACCAAAGTAAGGTCTCCGTCAGGCATAACCATCATTGCGGTTCTGATTACGGCATATTTAATTTTTGCCTCGACGACCCCCGTCCAGGGTGCGCAGTGGTTTTACCAGACGAATCTGCTGCCGCCTGAGAACGGAATGTACAATTGCACAAGTCCAAGTGCATATTTTGCGGTGTATCCAAGTGGCTTTGTAATCAGGAACTTTAGCAGCCG
>Ga0187886_1000179_pt1 | contig 88975 bp, 101 predicted proteins | sample June2016WEW_20_1_FD_133001 | JGI IMG/M metagenome (GOLD analysis project Ga0187886, IMG submission 133001) | Peatland microbial communities from SPRUCE experiment site at the Marcell Experimental Forest, Minnesota, USA - June2016WEW_20_150 | ecosystem: Environmental > Terrestrial > Soil >... | reverse complement strand
GAAAAAGGGTGTTTTGCTATTGTCCTTGAGTGTGTGCCGGACAGGATCGCGGGCCTCGTTACCGAGAAATTACGCATCCCGACCATAGGGATAGGCGCCGGAGTGCATTGCGATGGGCAGGTCCTGGTTATCAATGATATGCTCGGGCTTTTCGAGCGTTATACGCCTAAGTTCGTGAAGAAATACGCGGATATTTCTTCTTTGATCAGCAGGGCTATCGAGGAGTATAAAAATGAAGTTTTAGAGGAAAAATTTCCCGGACCGGAACATACTTTCAGTATAAAAGAAGAGGAATTCAAAAAAATAAAGTAAAATGGAAAAGCAAAATAAATTCTCAATAATTTTCCTTAGGACCATAGCGCTTGGATTATGCTTATGGTATGTGGCAATAATAGGCGGGCCTAATCTCCTGAAACTTTACATTAATACCGGTATCGGCGATTGCAATAAGATCCCTATCCTGTGCATGGTTCCCGTAGAAAAAATCACTCCGCAAGCCAGTAAAGAATGCCTAAGGGATTTCCTGCCTTATTCGTTCCCAAATATACAGGTGTGCCTTCCGGATGGCTTTAAGGTAACCTGCGAGTTAGCCAAGAAGGAATTTTACAAAAAGAAGATCAATAGGCAAAATAAGTCATTTGCTTATTTGCTGTATGAGGAGCCGGGATTTTTCATGAAGCTTTTCCCCCAGTCAAAGAAAGCCGGCGCAAACAATAATTATGAATTCATAAAACGCGTTATGTACGCAAATACCAACGCCATTAAAAACTTGAATGATACGTTCTTTGTAATCATGAAAAGTTTTTTTATCGCTGACCTTGGAGACCAGAAAGAGGTCAAAATGGCGCAGGTAGAGATGGGGGATAAGAGGGGGTTTCTTAGCTATAATATAGGTAAGGACGCCGTTTATTTTGAATGCAGCCTCGTGGATAGCAAGGATCAGTTTTTTAAAATTTACGTAAGAGACAAAACCCGGCAGTTAAACCCGGAGAAAATATTTACGGTTATTTCCACTCTTGATAAACCTTGAACCTTAATCCTTGATTTTTGCTCTAAACTGTGTTAAAAATAATCTTCTATGGCCGATAACTTAATGGAAAAAATAGTTTCTCTTTGTAAACGCCGCGGGTTGATTTTTCAGTCATCCGATATCTACGGCGGACTTTCTAATACCTGGGACTATGGCCCCTATGGCGTGGAATTGAAGAATAATATCAAGCGCGCCTGGTGGAAGGCGAATGTCTATGAACGTAATGATATGTATGGCATGGATTCGGCTATCCTTATGCATCCTAAGGTTTGGGAGGCTTCAGGCCACGTCCAGAATTTCTTTGATTTAAAAAGCGACTGCAAATCCTGCAAGAAACGTTTTAAGGCTCTAGACCTGAAAGACAAAACTAAGTGCCCCGAATGCGGGGGGCTTCTTACAGAAGCAAGGCCCTTTAATCTTATGTTTAAGACCCACCAGGGCCCGGTTGAAGAGGCGGGAAGCGAGATTTACATGCGCCCGGAGACAGCCCAGGGGATGTTTGTAAATTTCCTGAACTTGCTTGATTCCCGGCACCCTAAGCTTCCTTTTGGCATGGCGCAAGTCGGGAAAGCCTTCCGCAATGAAATTACACCAGGCAATTTTATCTTCCGTACCCGTGAATTTGAACAGATGGAAATTGAATATTTTGTTAAGCCGGCCGAAGCGGATAAATATTATGAATATTGGGTGGAGCAAAGATATAATTGGTATCTTGGATTGGGGATAAAAAAAGAAAATTTAAGAAAGAGGGCGCACGCTAAAGACGAACTTGCTCATTATGCCCGCGCCTGCACCGACATTGAATACAATTTCCCTATTGGCTGGTCGGAACTTGAGGGAATAGCCAACCGTACGGATTTTGATTTAAAACAGCATGCAGAGGCGAGCGGAAAAGACCTGAAATATTTTGACGATAGCACAAAAGAAAAATTTTTCCCCTATATTATTGAGCCTTCAGGCGGGGTGGACAGGAGCGTCTTGGCATTCCTGACTGATGCTTATTATGAAGAAAAAGTAAAGGACGATATCCGTGTCGTGCTAAAATTAGATAAAGAGCTGGCTCCGGTAAAAATCGCGGTTTTCCCGCTTTTAAAGAATCGCCCGGAAATTGTAGAGCTGGCAAAGAAAATCGCCCAGGACCTGAAAAAGAGCTTTATCGCGATTTACGACGATACCGGGGCAATCGGCAAACTTTACCGCCGGCAGGATGAAGTCGGTACGCTTTATTGCGTAACTGTTGACGTGCAGTCGCTTGAAGATAAGCAGGTAACAGTGCGCGATCGCGACACAATGTTGCAGGAACGCATAGGAATAGACAGGGTAAAGGATTATCTGGATAAAAAGTTAGCTTGTTCATAGTTCATAGTTGAAGGTTCATAGTGCGACATTTTACTATGAACCATGTACCATGAACTATGAACCAAAAGGAAAGGATGGTTTTAAAAGAAATGGCAACGAAAAAATACGTTTACTCCTTTGGTGGCGGCAAAGCAGACGGAAAGGAAAGCATGAAAAATCTCCTGGGTGGCAAAGGCGCTAACCTCGCTGAGATGGCAGGACATAAGGATTTGAAATTGCCGGTTCCCCCGGGATTCACGATTACAACAGATGTTTGTACTTATTATTATAAGAATAGGCGGACTTATCCCAAGGGTTTAAAAGAAGAGGTCACTAAGGCTTTGGAAAAAGTCGAAAAGTTAATGGACAGGAAATTTGGCGACGCCAATAGCGTGCTGTTGGTTTCTGTGCGTTCAGGGGCGAGAAAATCAATGCCCGGGATGATGGAGACAGTTTTAAATGTCGGCCTGACTGAAAAAACCATTCCTGGATTAATCAAACAGAGTGGAGGCAATGAAAGGTTTGTTTTTGACGCCTATCGCCGCCTGATTATGATGTATTCAGACGTGGTGATGGAAAAGGCAGCAGGCATTGAGCCTAAAGAAGACCAGGGTATCCGTAAGCAGTTAGAAAGAATGATGGATGAAGTTAAGAAGCAAAAGGGTTATAAGAGCGATACTGACCTTACCGCTTCCGACCTTAAGGAATTAACCAAAAAATTCAAACTCAGGATAAAAGAAGTATTGAATAAAGAATTTCCTGATGAGCCTATGGAGCAGCTCTGGGGAGGAATAAGCGCGGTATTTTCTTCATGGAACGGCAAGCGCGCTATCAGCTACCGCCGCATTGAAAATATTCCTGATGAATGGGGCACGGCAGTAAACGTGCAAACCATGGTTTTCGGTAATATGGGTGAGGATTCTGCTACCGGAGTTGCCTTTTCCCGCAATCCTGGAAACGGAGAGAACCAATTTTACGGAGAATATCTGATTAATGCCCAGGGTGAAGACGTGGTTGCAGGTACGAGGACGCCTGCGCCGCTTAATTCATATTCAACTTCAGAGCACAATAAAAATCTCCTGACCCTGGAGAAAGGGATGCCCAAGCTTTATCAGGAGTTAGTAGGATACCGTAATCGCCTAGAGATTCATTACCGTGATATGCAGGATATAGAGTTTACCATTGAAAAGGGCAGGTTGTTCATGTTGCAGTGCCGCGTGGGAAAACGTAACGGCCCGGCAGCAGTGCGTATGGCCGTAGATATGGTCGCTGAAAAGTTAATTAAAAAAGAAGAGGCGGTAATGCGCGTCACGCCTAACCAACTGGATGAGTTATTGCATCCGATAATTGACCCTAAAGTTGAATTGAAAACTAAGCCTATAGCCAAAGGCCTGCCAGCAGGGCCAGGTGGAGCAAGCGGGCAAATTGTCTTTTCCGCGCATGACGCCGTAGAATGGCGCAAACAAAATAAAAAAGTAATCCTTGTGCGCGAGGAAACTAATCCCGAAGATGTTGACGGTATGCGCGCGGCAGAGGCGATTTTGACTGCCCGCGGCGGCATGACTTCTCACGCGGCATTAGTTGCCCGCGGATGGGGAAAATGCTGCGTCGTAGGATGCAGCGAATTGCACGTTGATTACGATAAGAAAGAATTACGCGTAGACGGAAAAATCCTCAAGGAAGGGGATTGGTTGACCTTAAACGGCACCAAGGGTAATGTTTATGAAGGCCAGCTTCCGATGATGGATGCTACTGCAGAAAATCAACTCCTGAACGAGTTCTTAAAAATGTGTGGAGCAATTAAGAAACTTGGTATCCGCACTAACGCGGAAACTCCGGAAGACGCCAGGAAAGCAAGGCAATTCGGGGCAGAAGGTATCGGCCTGTTTAGGACAGAGCATATGTTTTACGGCAAGGGTTCTGATGAGCCGTTGTTTATTTTACGCAAAATGATTGTTTCAAAAACAGAAGAGGAAAGGAAAAAGGCAGTCAACGAACTTTTCCCATATGTGAAAAAAGACATCAAAGGCACATTAGAGGCAATGGATGGGTATCCTGTGGTAGTGCGTTTGCTTGACCCACCGTTACACGAATTTGTGCCCCGTGAAGAAGCAAAGCTTGAACAGTTGGCAAAAGAATTGAATATCAGCATGAGCGAACTTGCAAAGCGCGCAGACGCCCTGCATGAATCAAACCCTATGATGGGCCATCGCGGGGTGCGTTTAGGCGTTACGTATCCAGAAGTAAGCGCTATGCAGATTGAGGCAATTTTCGAAGCAGCCGCGGAATTGCTCAAGGAAGGTAGGAAACCCTATCCTGAAATCATGATCCCCGTGGTCTGCGACGTCAAAGAATTAGAGGATCAGTTAGCTATCGCCAAGAAAATCTATAGCTCTGTGTTACAAAAATATGGGTTGAAGCAAATTAAGCATATGTTCGGCACGATGATTGAAATTCCACGAGCAGCATTAGTAGCCGGAGAATTAGCCACTGTCGCGCAATTTTTCTCATATGGGACCAATGACCTGACCCAGATGGGGTTTGGTTTCTCGCGCGATGATATCGGCGGGTTCCTGCCGGATTATATCAAAAAAGGAATATTGACCGATGACCCGTTCCAGACCATTGACCAGAAAGGCATCGGCGAATTGATTAAAATCGGTATCACAAGAGGCCGCAAGACCCGCAAAGACCTTGAAGTAGGCATTTGCGGTGAACATGGCGGAGACCCGCGCACAGTGGAATTTTGCCATAACGTGGGAATGAATTATGTCAGCTGCTCGCCTTTCAGGGTTCCTATTGCCAAATTGGCGGCAGCCCAGGCAGTACTTAGAGAGAAGAGTAAGAAATAAGTTAGTTCATAGTTCATAGTTGATAGTTCATAGTAAGATATTTTACTATGCACTATGAACCATGCACCATGAACCAAGGACTAAACCATGGAATCCTTAAAACTTTACCTCAAAGAAGTAAGGACCGTATCTTTACTTACTCCCAAAGAAGAGATACAGCTTAGCAGGCGTATAAGGAGTAAAAAAGGTGATGAACAGGCGCGCAAGCGCATGATCCAGGCAAATCTGCGCCTCGTTATAAATATCGCCAAGCGCTATATGTACCTGGGTATTCCTTTCCTGGATCTGATAGAGGAGGGTAACCTTGGCCTAATGAAAGCGGTGGATAAGTTTAACCCGAATAAAGGATACCGTTTTTCCACTTACGCCGCATGGTGGATTAAGCAGGGGATTACCCGCTCGATTTCCGAACAGGGAAAAATAATCCGCGTGCCGGTCTACATGAACGACATGATTTCAAGGTGGAAAAAGAAGAAGGAACAGTTGTCGCATAAACTCAAACGCGTACCTTCTGATGAGGCTATCGCTAAGAGGTTAAAGCTTCCCCAGGATAAAGTTGAACAGATTAATTTCTGGCTGGCTGCCACCACTTCCTCACTTGATGCCCCGGTAGGAGAAGACAGCGAGAACCAGATTTCTGACCTTATAGAGGATGAAACTGCCCCGGCTCCTGACGCGGGGATTAAAGAGATGTTTGGTAAAGAGCAGGTAACCAATCTTTTGGGTATAATGAAAGTAAGAGAAAGACAGGTCCTGGATATGCGTTTTGGCCTGGCCGACGGGGAAATAAAGACCCTGGCGGAAGTAGCTGAAAAACTTGGCGTTTCCCGGGAGAGGGTGCGTCAGATAGAAGAAACAGCGCTTAAGAAATTAAGAAAGTTTGCGAGAGAGCAGGAACAGAACGCATGAGCGTAAGAATAGATTTAGAGAGCTCTATCAGAAGTATACCGGATTTTCCGAAACAGGGTATTTTATTCCGGGATATAACCACATTACTGCAAAATAAAAAAGCCTTTAAGTATGCCGTTAATGCCCTGGTAGCTAAATTCAGGAAGAAAAAGATAGATGTTGTCGTAGCTGTAGAGGCAAGGGGGTTTATCCTGGGAGGCGCTATAGCGCATAAATTAGGGGCAGGATTTATCCCGGTGCGTAAGAAAGGGAAGCTGCCTTGGAGGACAAAATCCGTTACCTATGAGCTTGAATACGGCACTGACACCCTGGAAATCCATGAAGATGCTTTAAAGCCCGGCTTACGCGTGCTGATAGTTGACGATCTACTGGCAACCGGCGGGACAGTAAAAGCGGTAACAGAACTCGTGGAGTCCCAGGGCGCAAAGATTACCGGCATCGCATTTGTTATTGAACTGATAGACCTCTCCGGCCGCAGCAAATTAAGTAAATATCCTGTTGTTTCTCTGGTTAAATTCAAAGGCGAGTAATTCAGTTACATCTGTGCGTGATCCGATAAACGATTAACTATTAACCATTAACGATTAACGAGATAACGCGCCTGTAGCTCACATGGATAGAGCAAGAGTTTCCTAAACTCTGGGCAGCAGGTTCGATTCCTGCCAGGCGCATTTTAGTTCATAGTTAATGGTGCATAGTTCATAGTACAACATACTAAAACTATGAACTATCAACTATGAACCATGAACTAATATGTATAACCTCCACTGCCACTCACTATTAAGCGACGGTGTGTTACTTCCTTCCGAAGTCGCTGTCCGTTACCTGGATAAAGGTTACAAAGTAATCGCCATTACAGACCATGCCGATTACAGCACCGTAAGAATTAATATCACCTGCATATTAAACTTCTGCCGCCACTGGCCAAAAGATACAGGAATAGATGTCTTGCCGGGGATAGAGCTCACGCATTTACCTCTTAAGCAATTTAAGCACCTGGCAAAATTTGCCCGCAGGCAAGGTATTAAAGTAATTGTTGCCCACGGCGAAACCGTGGTTGAACCGGTAATAAAAGGCACGAACCGTGCCGCGCTCAATGCAGATATAGATATCTTGGCGCATCCTGGTTTAATTAGCGATGAGGATGCCAGGCTTGCCGCAAAAAAAGGTATCTTTCTGGAGGTTACCTCAAGGCATGGACATGATACTACCAATCGCCATGTAGTGGAGGCAGCAAGGAAATCCGGCGCAAAGATTATTATCAATAGCGACAGCCATTCCCCGGAAGATATTATTCCTACAGGAGAGTTGATAGAAGTCGGCATAAGGGCCGGATTAAGTAAAAAGGATATTGAGCGTATTTTTAAAGACGTAGCTAACTTTATCAAGAATAAATAGTGATAAGGCTGCAAAAATGAAATTACGGAATCTTTTTATCTTTTATCTTTTTCTTTTCTTTTTAAACGGTTGTGCAACCAATTCTCGGTTTCTCGATAAGACTACCGGTATAAGCGAGAATAGTTCTGATGCAATCCATGGCGTAAGGTTATATGGTGGTAAGTTACCCACGTATATTAGATATCAATCTTTAGGTGAAGTGGAAGGATATGGTGAAAGTTGGGAAGTAGTTAGACAGATGTTTGAGGCCAGAGAAAACGCAGTTCTTCAAGCAAGAGCATTAGGAGCAAATGCCTTGATAAATGTAAAAGTTACTAATATAAAAAGGAGAATGGTATACCTAGGCGAGGCGGTAAAGGTAGAAGAGTATCCTGATAAATTTGATGAATCTGACCCTGTAGTATGGTCACCCGTTTTTTATGAAAATAGCCATATTTTCAATTATCCTTCTGAGTTAGTGTTTAAAGCCGTAGATGATATTCTGTATAGAGAGCTCTATGAATTAGAAGTTGTTAATCAGAAAGATGGTATTATCGAGACAAAAGAAATCGAGATTTCTAATGACAAAATTAAGTGGACTAGTGTTGATTTTGGAGGCCCTTATCCGAAGTTGAAAATAAGAGTTTCTGTTAGAAAAATTGATGATAAAACTACTCAAGTGATTGAAACCGATATCGTAAGAGGTAGCCGCAAAAAATCTAGTCTCGTGAACAAAAGTTCAAGAATCTTTTTCAAAGAGATAGAAAATTATCTCGGTAAACTTAAGCTCCACGCATAGCGTGGAGTAAAATAAGCGCTAGCACCGAGCATAGCTCGGTGTGGTTTTGGCATAAGCAACCCCCTTAGCAAAGCTAAGGGCGATTTAGCCGTAAGCGCCAAAGGCACGGCTAAATCGAGTGGTATGCCAAAACCAACGCCAAAGGGTAAGCCGAAACGCCGCACATAGTGCGGCGTAAAATAAGCAATATACGCCAAAAGTAGCGTTGAACCAAGCGTCGCGCATAGCGCGACGTAAAATAAGTGCTAGCACCGAGCATAGCTCGGTGTGGTTTTGGCATAAACACCAGAGGTATGCCAAAACCAACGCCAGAAGTATGTTGAAATCAAGGCATTGCTTATTTTAAAAAAATACTTGACATATAAGGGGTTATATGTTAAAAATAGAACAAATTAGGATATACCACTGGAGATGACTTTAATACACGGCGGAAGGGAGGTTGAAGACAAAAATAAGCCTGAAGTCAGCCAAAATCCGGTGATATGCTATATAGAGTAAATACCTAGGAAAGAAAATTTTAGTCCCTAGTTGAATATATTGCATTTTTCCTTGAACAAACCTTAAGGAGGTTAAACAAATGAGTAGACGCTTGATATTAGTTCTAGCACTTGCGGTCATGGTCGGCTTTGCATTTGCCGCCTACGCAGAAGTGCAGAATGTAAAAGTTAGCGGTGATTTGACAGTTTATGGTTTAGCTCGTCAATTGTCACTCACTTCTCAGAGAGCTGAGAATACTATGGCGAGCATTGCTCGCGTAAGAATCGATGCAGATCTTACTGACAATGTTATGGCGACAGTAAGATTAATCAATGAAAGATATTGGGGTAAAGACACCGCGGATACCTTAGGTAACGACGAGACAGCCTCTCAGGGAGTTACAGGATCAGGTCTCGATAATACCAATATCGATCTTGATTTAGCGTATGTAACAATGAAAGAGTTCCTGTATTCACCGTTGACCTTGACTATTGGCCGTCAGGAACTACATTTCGGCAATGATATGATTATCGGCGATGCTTATACCAATAATCATGCTTCTAAAGCTAGTCCTTTCTCTGGGACTATTGATCCTGATTTAAGTATGCGCAAATCATTTGATGCAGTACGCGCAACCTTAAATTATTCCCCCTTGGTTATTGATATCGTAGCAGCCCAGATTAGGAAGGCACCCAAAGATGTATTTAGCAAAGATGGTGTTTACTCAGGGAACTTAGGATTGAATACCGATGACCAGGAAACTCTGGTAGGTTTCAATGCTAATTATGCACTGAGCAAGAAGACAACCGTGGAAGCTTATGCTTGGCAAAAACGAGTTGGTAAAAAGGAGTTAGTGTCTGCCACTTCAGAAGAAGGCGATGGCAAAAAACAGGATACCAACGTTATTGGTGCCCGCGTTGCCGGTATGCCGATTAATGACCTGAGCTATAGTTTGGAAGGAGCTTATCAGTTTGGCCGCGTTGAAACAGCCGATGTTGACCATCCTCAAAGGACATTGAGAGCTTTTGCAGCTGAAGCAGCGCTTACCTACAACATGAAAGATATGAAGAATGTTGGTAAGTATAAGCCGACAGCCACTGCTCTTTACGCATATTTTAGCGGCGATGTAGGTGGTGCTGAACTTGCTGGTAGTGGTAACAAGAGACATGTCCGCGCATGGGACCCGATGTATGAGAATCAGACATTCGGTAATATCGCCAATGATTTAATCAATCAGACCAATGCCCACATCTTAGGCGGTATTGTAACTATGAAACCGGTTGATGATATCACGCTAAAAGGCGAGTATTATGCTTTCTGGTGGGATAAGAGAATACCTAGTGGATTATCGGTTGTAAATAATGCAACTGGTGAGTCTGATGTAATGACTGGTAAAAAATTCGCTGCACAGGAAGTGGACTTAACAGCTACCTATGACTACACTGAAGATGTCCAGTTCTCACTTCTTGGCGGTCTTTTGTTTCCGGGTAAATCTTTTCAAACAACCAACCGGAACACCGCTGGTGAACTTATCGGCTCCATGAAAGTAACATTCTAAGCAGAGTTATGTAATAAAAAAGCCCCTGGGGGGTAAGACCTCTAGGGGCTTTTTTATTAGTTCCCATATCGGAAGTAGTCACCAAGTCACAAAGTACACCAAGTCACAAAGTTAGATTTGCCTCGCTCACACGTCTATTGATGTAAGGAGGAGGCAAATGGAAAAGGGATATAAAAAGTTATTTGTCTGGCAGAAAGCGGATGAATTAGCTTATCGAGTATATCTAGCAACAAGGGGATTCCTTAAAGAAGAAATTTATGGTATAACTTCTCAATTAAGAAGAGCTGTTCTTTCAATTCCTACCAACATAGTTGAGGGGGCAGGAAGACAGAGCAAAGGTGAATTTAGACAGTTTATTAATATCGCGTTGGGTTCATTAGCTGAAACCGAATATTTATTAGAATTTTCTTTTCGGCTTAAATATCTTAATCAGATGGATTATGATCATCTTGAGAGATTAAGAAAAGAGGTTGGGGCATTACTTTGGAATCTTTATAGAAGCATTTGTGATTAAATCTGTATTAACCTTGTGACATTGTGACTTTGTGTCTTTGTGACGATTCAATAATATGGTATATCTAGCCTTCATCTTCCACATGCATCAACCTTATTACAAAGACCTCCTGACAGGGGAGGCGAGTGTCCCTTGGGTGCGGCTGCATGGCACAAAGGACTACCTGGATATGGTAGAGATACTGGAAAAGTATCCCAATATCAGGCAGACCTTTAACCTGGTGCCTTCTCTGGTTGAACAGGTTGAGGATTATGCCGCTAAAACCGTAAAAGATAAGTTTCTTGAATTGTCCGCAAGACCGGCCCTTGAGCTTTCCGGAGAGGATAAGGATTTCCTGCGCAACAATTTCTTTTCTATTAATAAGGAGAAGGTCATATCACTGTATCCCCGCTATTATGAATTATATTTTAAAGCCAGGGAAAAAAAGGAGTTCGATACCCGCGATTACCTGGATTTGCAGGTATTGTTTAATCTTGCCTGGATAGACCCTTCCTTTAAGAATAAGATGCCTCAATTGCAGTCGCTTGTGCATAAGGGCCGGTTTTTTACGGAAGAAGAAAAGGGTGTTGTCTTAAACGCGCAATTGGAGATCCTTAACAGAATAATACCCGGATACAGGAGATTCAGGGAGAGCGGCCAGATAGAAGTAACTGTTACTCCTTTCTACCATCCTATTTTACCTTTATTGTGTAATACCAAGATAGCAAAAGAAGCAAACCCAAAGACAACCCTGCCAAAACCTGGTTTTTCCTGGCAGGAAGATGCGCTTTCCCAGATTGAGAGTGCCGTTACATTTTATTCCGCAAGGTTTAATGAAAAGCCAGTTGGGATGTGGCCTTCGGAAGAGGCAGTCAGCGAATGCGTAGTGCCGTTAATTATAAACTCCGGAATAAGATGGATAGTAACTGACGAAGCAATATTATTCAAGTCCCTCAAAAAGAAAAAGAGGGATACAGGGCTTCTGTATCAGCCGCATCTTTTAAAGAGAAAGCAGGGTAACCTTTCTGTGGTATTCCGCGACCGGCCGTTTTCGGATTTAATCGGTTTTGTTTACCATAGCTGGAAAACAGAGAACGCGGTCTCTGATTTTATGCATCACCTGGATAATATAGCAAAGGCATTTAAGGGCAGGGATATACTGGTTAGCGTGGCGATGGACGGGGAGAATGCTTGGGAATATTATCCGAATGACGGCCATGATTTCCTGGAATTATTATACCAGCGCCTTTCTGAGTCAGAGAATGTAAAGACCACTACTGTCAGTGATTATTTGAAAGAACATCCCGCAGTTTTGGAAATTAAACGCATTGCTGCCGGTTCCTGGATTTACGGAGAATTCGGCAAGTGGATAGGTAGTCCCCTAAAGGTGCGCGCCTGGGAGTGCCTTTCCGAAGCCAGAAAAATACTGGAAGAAGTCACAAAGTCCCCGCCACAAACCGTGGCGGGTCCGCCACGTAGTGTGGCGGAACAAAGTCCTATCGAGCTTGCATGGAAGCAGATGTACATATTGGAAGGCAGTGACTGGTTCTGGTGGTATGGAGAGGACCCGGATGGGACTTTTGACCGGCTTTTTAGGATGCATCTTGCCAATTTCTATACCCTCATCGGCAGGAGCGCCCCCGCGTATATAAACAAGCCTTTAACTACTTGACAGGCAATAAGTTTTGTGCTATAAAGTTTTGAGTTACATAACGCATTTAATCTTTTTAAGTATTAAGGTTCATGGATAAAAAGGATATTTACGAGCATTTAGCCAAGATATATCTTGACGCTTCTTCGAAAAAGAAAAAAACATCACAGATTCATCGTAATTTCAGGAATCCGTTTTTCGTAAGCGTTACTGCGGTAATGACCTTTGCCGTTGTTTTGGCCTTTACTTTGACAAGGAATACCACTTCCTTGCGCCCCGAGACAGCACTCATCCTCCTTTCCGATGCGGCAAAAATAAATTTCCATTTTGACCCTGCCAAAAGAGAAAATCTGTCGCTTAATTTAAACGGCCTTAATTTAACCACCTACCGGGCATTGGCCTTTACCGCAAAAACGCTAAATCCAAAAAATAAAATCAGAATGCGGGTCGAATTGACAAATTCCTTCCGGGAAAAATCAGAAATATACCTTGATTACCTGCCCGGCAAATGGAAAGAATACCGTATAGGCCTGCGGGCATTTAAGAATATAAGCGACTGGTCCGGTATGTATATGCTAAGCTTTGTTACCGAAGAGTGGAATGTAAAAGAGAAAAAAGGGGTAGTTTATATAGATAACGTCAGGTTCGTTAAATAACATCTTTAAAAGGAGAGGGTAAATGCGCATAATTTCCATTACGAATCAAAAAGGCGGATGCGGTAAAACCACGACTGCAATAAACCTGGCTGCCTCCTTAGCGCAAAACCAAAGGCGGGTTTTACTGGTAGACCTTGATCCCCAGGCACACGCCACATCGGGCTTGAACATAAAACCGGACTTAAGCATTTATAATGTCCTGTCCAGGCTTACGAATAAAAAAGCAAGGATAGAAGATATCATCAAGAATGTCGGCAGGAATTTTGATATCGCCCCTTCCGGTATTGTCTTAAGTACGCTGGAGCAGGAGTTGGCAGGGGAGATCGGCAGGGAATCGCGCCTCTGGGAAACCCTTAACGTTTTTAAGAAAGAGTATGATTATATCCTTATTGACTGCCCGCCGAACCTGGGAATCCTGACTATCAACGCCATCCGTGCCTGCAGTGAGGTGATTATACCGGTTGAAGCCAGCAGGTTTGCCCTGGAAGGCCTGGACCAGCTTTCAAGCATTATAGAATTAGTAAGGGACCGTCTGAATCACGAAGTAAGTTTCCAGGTCCTCGTGGTAAATTTTGATTCCCGCCTCCAGCATTCATTTCGTATACTGGAAAGGATAAAAAATAACTTCAGGAATAACCTGTTCAAGAATATGATCCATGTAAACGTGCGGCTTAAAGAGGCCCAGTATGCCGGCACGCACATCTTTAATTACGATAAGTATTGCCGGGGCGCCAAAGATTATTTCAGCTTAGCACGAGAAATCATTACCCAGGAAGAAACTTTTCCTCAAGCCCCTATGGCAGAGGTAGAGAAGAGGATGGAAGAGGTCTTAAAGAAAGAATTGCACAAGATTTGCGAAGTGGGATTTTCGGTTTCAGCACCCTCCGCTAAAGAGGTATATATAGCCGGAGATTTTAATGAATGGAAGCTCAATGAAGAAAGCCGCATGCGGCAGGATAAGGGTGTGTGGAGCAAGCGCCTGAAGCTGCCTATCGGAAAATATCATTACCGTTTTGTTATTGACGGCACCTGGATAGAGGATGCCAGTAACCCCAGCAGGGAAGTTAATCCTTACGGTTCTGTTGATTCCTTATTAGAAGTTCTTTAAAGTATATGGAGCAGGAAAGAGAGATACAGGAAGGTAGATTCTTCGCGGTTATCGCTTACATAGGTTTTTTCTGTATCGTAAGCCTGGTATTAAAGAAAGAGAATAAATTCGCGTTATATCACGGCAAAACCGGGCTCGTGCTTTTTGTGCTTGAGGTGACGGCTTTTATCTTAAGCATAATCCCCATTTTTGGATGGTTGATAAGGGTATTGGGAACCATTATTTTTGTGCTGCTGTCCCTGTGGGGCATTTTTCAGGCATTACTTGGTAATTACGGCCGCATCCCGGTTATTTCTGATATAGCGGATAAGATTGTCATATAAACTAAGCGCCGCACATAGTGCGGCGTAAAATAAGCCATAGGCGCCATGGGCATGGCTTATTTTAAGGAGGGCGATATGGCTTTGAAGAAGAAAAAAGCGAAAAGCAGGAAGCCCGCGAAAAAAAAGGCAACGCGCAAGAAGCCGGTTTCAAGAAAGCCAGTTTCCAGGAAAAAGGCCTTAAAGAAGAAAGTCGCTCCAAAGAAAAAAACGCGTTCCCGTAGCAAAGACAAAGATGTTATCGGTACTGTTACTCATTATTTTCCTAAGGTAAGGGCCGCGGTAATAAAACTGAAAGTTCCTTTTTCAGTAGGCCAGGCCGTTAAGATCAAAGGACATACCACAGATTTTACCCAGACAATAACTTCAATGCAGATTGACCATGTATCGGTGTCTACTGCTAAAAAGGGCCAGGAGATAGGGCTGTTGGTAGATTCCCGGGTAAGGCAACATGACCGGGTATACAAAGTATAAAAAAAGGGGGGGTGTTCTTATGAGGTTGGTGGATATTGAAAGGAAGGCCAGGCAGTTGGGGATTAAGAATACCTGGAAATTGTCCAAGAAAGAGCTGGTAAAGGCAATCCAGCGCGCTGAAGGCAACTTTGACTGTTTTGGCACTATCACGGCTTATTGTGACCAGCTTTCCTGCTGCTGGAGAATTGAGTGCCTGAGGAAATGAAATACTACTGCAAGATATGCAACCGTCAGATCGATGACTTCGCTAGTATTGCGCACGTAAAAGCGGAGGAGTATCTGATAGAACTGATAAGGCGCGACCATCCGGAATGGAAGACCGCAGATAAAACTTGCCCGGAATGCCTGGAATACTACCGCAAGTTAGTTAAGGAAAACGAAATTTAGCCCCCCGGATACATTTTAAAGAAACAACGGGGGGTCCTTGTTAGAACCTATATTTATGAGTGCTTACTCATTATAACCAGGGCGTTAAAAGTAGGTAAGTTCAGGTAAATCTCCCAAGATCAGGTAAAAAAGCATGCAGAAGCGTGGCAGGCCGTTTAAATACCGGATAGTCAGGCACGACCCCAAGATAGGGCATTTTAGCCCCAGGGGAAGGCCGGGAAGGCCGGAAGAGATTGAATTGAGTATGGATGGTTTTGAAGCTATAAGGCTTGCCGATTATATGGGCTTATCCCAGAAAGAGGCATCCAAATCCATGCACATATCCCAGCAAACTTTTAGCCGTATCCTGAAGAATGCCCACCGGCAACTGGCTAAAGGGCTGGTATTAGGAGCAACTATTAAAATACAGGGAGGCCATTACGTAATAAGTTCCCGCCAGGAAGGTAGCTTAACCAACCCCTAAAAACCATGCTAGTTTCAATAATCATCCCCGTATATAATGAAGCCAAAACGATCTCCGAGGTTTTATCAGAGCTCCTTAACTTAGGGATAGATAAAGAGGTTATTTTGGTGGATGACGGCTCAACGGATTTTAAATATCAACAAGGAGTATTCCTTGATCCCAGAATCAGTATTATCCGCCATAGCCGAAACAGGGGTAAGGGGGCAGCTTTGCGCACAGGGTTAGCGGCAGCCAAAGGGGATTTAGCGGTGTTTTTTGATGCCGATATGGAGTATAGGCCTGAGGATATACTGGCACTAACGAATGCGTTAAGCACAGGCAGCCACTCTGTTTGTTACGGTTCAAGATTCCTGGGTAAATCAAGGTTTTATCCTTTAAATTACCTGGCGAATAGGTTGATTACAAAATTAACAAGTTTATCCACAGGGCTTAGATTAACCGATGTTGAGACCGGTATGAAGGCGTTCAATAAGGCCATATTTGATAGGATAAAATTGATGGAGGATGGCTTTGCAATAGAAATAGAGGTTACAATTAAGCTTGCTAAGGCCGGATATCAAATACAAGAAGTACCCATTGATTATTGCGCCAGGAATAGGAAACAGGGAAAGAAAATAACCTGGTTTGACGGTATAAAAGCGCTAATAGCTATTTTGAGGTATGGTATTACTAAACAATAACCTAAAAAAACTTACCCTGTCAACTTCCTATAATGTATCTTATGTTAACTTTGGTATATTGAGAAGCTTGATTTAACCCTTCGCGCAGCATATAGTTATATAATTATGTGTTTTTCCTGTGTAAAAGCGAATTTTGACTTACCGGGATTTACTCGTATTAATTAACGCTCACATCCAGGCACAATCTGATTCAGCAGTTTACCTGGATTTTTTGCTTTATTTTAAGGATTTTTGGAAGGCAGGCCTCCCCTTTTGGGGCTATCTTTTGAACCTTTTAATGGCAAAAAGGGCAATCAGGTAGGTAATTAAACCCATACAAAGGCCTATGGCTATATAGCCGATAAATACGGGAAGCAGTACTTTAAGGGATGAGGTTTTGAAGAGGTCCAGCCAGTGCAGCTTTGCCATATTAGCGCCAAGCTGGTTATTTACCGTATGCCAGTTAACACCCATAATCATAGAGCCAGTTTTTATGGCTAAGAGCACCGCTACTACGCTTATCCAGGTGTTGGTAAGCATGCAGCCAAGCAATGCGCTTGCCCGGTTTACTTTGAGTAATAGAGCCAAAAATATGGCTGCTATAGGGCCGGTTCCTGGGAAAATACCCAGGAAAACACCCAGGCCAAACCCTAGGGATATTTTCTGGGGAGTATCGTCAATTTTGAATAGCTTTATGAAGATGTCCTTAAGGAACTCTTTTGGTTTCATCCTTTATTAATGAAGGTTTTAAATGTATGCCGGCAAAGCGCTCTGATCCATAGGACTCCTGGATCCAGCCGCAAGAAAGCCCCCATTGTGACATAGCCTGCCGGGCTTGGGTATATTCTTTTTCAGTCAGCCGCCTTGAGATTCCAGGGAATTCATGCGCCTTGTGGTAAGGCAGATACTGGCTCATCAGGCTTATATAAGTTTGGCTGGAAATCTCTTCCGCGATGAATTTCATAATACTGTCTGTTCCTGCGATATCATTGGGAAGTACCAGATGCCTTATAATCAGTCCTCTTTTAATGAGTCCTTCATTGTCAATCTGGGCACGGCCTACCTGTCTGTGCATTTCTTTTATTGAACGGCGGTTATATTCAGGATAACCAGGGGCGCAGGAATATTTCTTTGCAAGTTCATTGTCAGAATAGCGCATATCCGGAAGGTAAATATCGATTATTCCATCCAATAACGCAATCATTTCCGGCAGCTCATAGCCGGAGCTGTTATATACAAGCGGTATGTTTAGCCCTTTTTCCACGGCAAGGATAAGAGATTTTAATATCTGGGGCATTATATGCGTGGGGGTAACAAAGTTGATATTATGGCAGCCTAAACCCTGTAAATCAAGCATAAAACCCGCCAATTCCTCGAAATCCACCTCTCTCCCCTGCCCTAACTGGCTAAATTCGTAATTCTGGCAGTATACGCAGCCCATGTTGCAGTTAGAAAAGAATATTGTCCCTGAGCCCTTGCTTCCGGATATGGGCGGCTCTTCCCCGTGATGGGGCAGGAAACTGCATACCTTTGGAAGAAGGGGGGTTTTACAAAAGCCGGTCTCATTTTTAAGGCGGTTGACTTTGCATTTACGCGGGCAGATAGAGCAGGATTCAAGCATCTTAAACGCCTGCTTGGCAACTTCGCTTAGCTTACCGCTGGAATAAGCATCAAGATATGCGGGTTTATCGTTTGTCATTAGATGCCGGCTTAATCTGTTTCCCATAGATATTTCTTATGGCTCCAAAAATGGCTGCGTATTCCTTTGTTTTATAATCCGGGTAACTCCACTGCCAAGGCCCAAAATTACCGTTTGCGTAAAAAAGGGTAATCTCGGCAAAAATCCCTCTACCTACATATATCCTGTGCACGTAGTCCTTTGTAGATGCCAGCACAAGCTTTGCCAAAGTCAGGTATCCCGGGTCTATATTTACGAGCCGTTTTTTTTGCCGGGAAAGCTTGCTTTCGATTGCATTCGTAATTACCTTGATTTTGGGAAGGGCCTGCGGCCCGATGAGCCGCTTAAAACTTATAAATACCCTTTTTAATTCACTGCCGAACTCTTTTTCGTAATAATCGGTATGTTTAAAAGGCAGTATTCCGCTGGTAAAATCCAGTGTCCCGAATTTTCTTTCCAGTATCACCTTTGCTTTATTCAGGGATTCAGTTTCTTTAAAAATGAGGCCGCAGATTAACTTGACGGGAATGTGCTTAGTCCTTCTGCCCATATCGTAGGTCTTGGGGTGCGCGGTTTTTCGTCTTAACGAGAGGGTACTTTATGATTTGGGTAAGAGTTGGTTCAGGTACTGTGAAATCTTTTTGCGTTGTTCCTCATTTATCTGGTTAAAGAATATCGCCACGTTAAAACCTTCTTTCTGGCGGTCTTCAGTTCTTACGATTACGCCTTTACATTCTACGTAGCAATTGCGCTTCTGAGCCCCGTGATATACGGGAAGGGCTAATTTTACCATTACCTTGGTAAATGGAGGCACATATTTTGGAATATAACAATAAGCCCCCAGGCAACTTATGTTCTGGGTAGAGGTGGCAAAACCATAGCCATTTGCCGCTATCTTAACGGGCATAGCATGCTCTACTCTGGGGTATAGCCTTCTATCTCTAGAGTAGTCGCCCATTATTTGGCCTCTTCTTTCGCTTTGTTAATAAAGGTCTTCCAGCATTTCTTGCTGCAGTAGAACTTCCCGTTACGGTAATAACGCTTTAATTTCTTAATAGGCTTATTGCAGTTTAAACAGTTGGTTTGTTTCTCTTCTTTTGGTTTTGCATCTGCAGGGGGAGCTACCTTTGTTTCTTCCGCTGTCATAGTTGCGTAATCCTTTCCTTATTTAAAGACGCCGTTTACCGTTGATATAATTGGATAGATAATCCTTTGCGGCGTCAGGCAATTCCATGAATTGAATACCTATCCGGTTTCTGTCTGAATGAGGCACGGGTGAGATCCATCTTATTTGTCCCGAGGAAGATAAAGGGCGGGATAAAATGTTAAATTCCAGGCCCAAGACAGTCTGTATCGGCAGAAATTTTTCGCTGATAAAGCTTAAACCCCCTGCGCTTAGGTCGGTAGAAATAGTGCTTTCCGAAATGAGCTTTCCCCTTACGCGGTAAGTTAGCGGCACGCGCATATCTATGCGCGGATGCTGTCTTTTCTCTTCTGGATTCGGTAACATTTTTCTTAAAAAGAATAATATCCGTTGTTTATTATATAAATAATAACATATAATTATGCCCGTGTCAATACTTTACAAAATAAGCAATTCTGCTATAATATTAACAGGAGAATAGTTATGGAAAATGAAAAGCCGGATTCAGCTGCTAAAGCGCCTAACCGCGCAAACAGGTTCAGTATTATCGGAGTTTATATTCTGGTTGCCTTGTTAGGCATTTTTGTCAGTAAGCTTTTCTTCGCAGGCATTAAGGTCAAAAAGCCCACAGCGCATAAAGAGGCACCCTCTTCTCCAAAGCTGGCTGCTACGACAAGTAAACTCATTGCGCCACTGCCAAGGCCCACCCTTCCTCAAAACCAGGTTTCTTTGCCCTCCCCTGTCAAGACACCAACTCTAATCCCTGGGGCATTTGTCTTAAATGGCATATTTTATGCAACAGACGGCTGTTATGCTTTGGTTAACAACCGCATTGTAAGGGAAGGCGATACTGTGGAGGGGGCTAAGGTTACCAAGATTTCTGATGAAGGGGTAAGTTTAGAGTCAGAGGGCAACAAGGTGTTTTTATCTTCTACCAAGATTAGGTAGTCCGGCGAGTATCAATCCTTTTTGCTACTGCAGCGCGAATAATATCCAAAGGCACGTTTTCTATAATTCCTGCCCTGCCTATACCGGTAAGTAACGCGAACCGGTTCTTTTTTCCCAAAAACTTTTTATCCCGGTAATGCGCGCGGATTATCGCGCCAAGAGAGATCTCTTTTATTGTTGAGGGTAGGCCCGTTACTGCAATAAGCCTATTTAGTCTTTCTGCATTCAAGGCGCCTATAAGGCCCAATTTCCTGCTGATTTCAGTCTCTATAAGCATGCCTAATGCCACAGCTTCTCCGTGATTGTACGATTTAAACCCGGAAGCCGCTTCGATGGCATGGCCGATAGTATGTCCGAAATTTAAAATAGTGCGTAACCCCTTTTCTTCCCTTTCATCCTTTTCTACGATATTGGCCTTAATGCGGCTACAGCGGTTAACTATAAATTCAAGGGTAGCGCTATTACGGCCAAGAATGCCGCGGTATTGCCTCTCCAGATAAGAAAATAATTTCTTATCCTTAATCGCAGCGTATTTTATGACTTCTGCCATGCCGGAACGCAGTTGTCTGGAGTCAAGCGTTTTAAGGAAACCGATTTCACTTAATACGAGCCTGGGCTGATAAAATGCGCCTATCAAGTTTTTACCTTCACTCAAGTCTACCGCGGTTTTCCCCCCGATACTGGAATCAACCTGGGCAAGGAGAGTAGTGGGGATTTGTATATACGGTATCCCGCGTTTATATATCGAGGCGATAAAGCCGCTAAGGTCTCCTATCACTCCTCCTCCGAAAGCGATAACAAAGATCCTTTTGCTCCTATCGTATTTTGCAATATCCCTTAATACGGCAGTCGCAATTTCCAGGGACTTACTCCTTTCAGCGTCGGGAACAGTCCTTAGCTTTGCATGAAACCGAGCCTTCGACAGGGCTGTAAGGAGCAGCCGGCTGAAACGCTTTTTTACGAGGGAATTCGTTATTATGTAGGCGTGTGTGCCAATATTGAGTTGTTTTAGGATATTTCCGAGCCTCGCTATCGCATTCCTGCCGATTACGATATTATAAGAGTGTTTCTTTAGTTTCAGGCTTACTATCTGCATAGGTTATTGTCCGGTCCTGGCGATAAATCTCTTATTCACCCACCCGAAGGCATTGGTAGTGGGCACTATTTTATACCATTCTCCCTCTTCTCCTGTAACGGTAACTATTTCCCCATTATCGGCAATTCCCAGTATAGAAGAGTTCTGAGTGGCTGCCTGCCTAATGTTGACCTTTTCTTTTATTACTTTTGCTTCCTGGCATATTTGATTTGTTATCTGGTTAGTAGAAAATTGCTGCCCCTGAGGTTTTGTTATACATTCTACCATCCCTTTATTGATATAGCAGGAAGCATTTTTAGGCAAGCGGACTTTATACCAGCCGTAAGATTCCTTGATAACCTCCAGGCGTGTTTTCTTCGGCGCCTGGCACACTATCGGGGAAGTAACCGTGGAATCAGAGCGGATATTTATATTATCGCTGTTAATTTCACCTATGAAGGGGAAAGTTTCCAGGGCGAGGGTAGTACCACAATACAAAACAAGAAAAAAGACTAGCGCCGGGATTTTTCCGTCGAGCAATTTTATGCCCATGATTTTATTTTTTTTCTGCGGATTTAGCAGCAGGCTTGGCAGCGGTCTTGGCAGCAGTAGGCTGTTCTTTTGTTTCAGCCCCGGTAGCGGCTGGCGCTGCGCCTTCAGCGGTAACGGTCTCTGCCTTCTCGACTTTTTCTTTCTTTATTTTAATCCTTATGCTCTTAATCTTCGGCAAGCCGTATACTTTGTCTCCATCTTTCCACTGGCCTTTATCCATCATGGTTCTTAAGCGCTCCGTGCGCTTTAGGACCGAACGCTGTTTTTTATCTTTATCCGATATAGCTAATGACGGGTGTATAGACATGATTTATAGCCTCCTTATATAGCAACCTTCATATTTTTTCTTAAGTTCAGACAAGAGCGGTTGCGCTGTTTCTTTATCTGAAAAAGTCCCCACGCATAAGATGACGTATTTGCCGCGAGGCATAACCACGGCGCTAAACCCTTTTTTCTTTAATAGATCGGCCTCTTTTTGCGCGTAAGAAGTCGTCTTATAACTTGCCAGTTGTATAGTGTAATTCTTTTTGCCCGCCGTAAGGACTTCGTTTATGGCTGCTGTTTTCCTGGCTAAGAATTTTTCCTGTTCTACGGGCGGCTCCGGGACAGGCTCATTTGCCACTTTAGCTTCTATGTTAACCTTATTTGGGACTATCCCGCCGGAGGCGGCAAGATTAATTCTCTTACCGCGCTCTACACCTAAGGTGAAGGAAATAATGCCCGTGATAACAAAAATGATAATCAGAAAAATCGCTTTTTCGTAGTTATGGAAATGAGTGAAGAGGTCTAAGCTAAACCGATGGCGCTTTACATCGGTAACCCCTTTTTCCTGAGAAAACAATTCTAATTGTGACCCCTGCTTTTCCATAAGGCCTTACCATGAACCATCAACTATGAATCATGAACCAGTTAGTAATTATATCTCTAGCGCTTATTTGTTTTCAAGTAGTTCTTTGTGTTAATCTTTTTTACTACCCTTAAAAAGGCCTCTACGATATGAGGGTCGAATTGGGTGCCGCTTTTTTTCTTGATTTCTTTAACCGCGGCAGCGATATCCATTCTTTCCCTGTAGGGCCTGCCGTAAACCATCGCTTCAAATGCATCGGCAACCGCCATAATGCGCGCGCCTTCGGGAATCTGGCCCTTCTTTAGTCTTGAAGGGTAGCCGGTGCCGTCGTATTTTTCATGGTGGTGCATGATTATGGGGATTACCGGCCTTAAGATTTGCATTGAGCGTAAGATTTGCGCGCCTTTCATGGGATGTTTCTTGATAATAGAATATTCCTCGGCAGTTAATTTCGTGGTCTTGGTAAGTATTTTATAAGGTATATCTACTTTTCCGGTGTCATGCAGGAGGCTGGCGTATCTTAAGCTTTCGATCTGTTTTTCATCCAGGTGCATTTCAACTCCTATGAGGGCGACTAATTTGCTGAAATACGGAGAATGAGTGTATTCTTGCGGCACGCGTGTATCTAGCAGGGTCACCAATGATTTGATGCTTCCCAGCATGATTTTCTGCTGCTCTTCGTAAAGGTTCAGGTTTTTTATGCCTATGATCGCTTCTTCTAATAGGGTCATGAGCATTTCCTGGTCAAAGGCGTCAAAAGGCAGCTTGTTTTTATTGCGCCTTATAGTGATCATTCCTATTATATCTTCACAGATGAGCGGCGCTACAAGGAATCTTGCCTTGCGGATACAGGATAAATTCTTAATGATTTTCTTCTCTATGCCGTGAGTAATCCGCATTTTCTTATCAATGACGTATCTGACCCTGGGGCTCACCAGGCATTTTAAGATTGAATATTTCTTGGTAGGGTCAAAGAGCGTTATGAAACAGTATTGCGAATTGAATATCTGGCAGACAAGGCGCGCAAGGCGGTTTATCAGGTCTTTTAGCTCGTAGGTAGAGTTCACGAGCCGGAAGATGCTGTGCATCGATGAAACCAGCGACTTATACTTTTTCGTAGGGGTCAAATAGTTTTTTGTACTCATCTAGGCAATACCTGTCAGTCATTCCCGCGATATAATCGCAGACGACGCGCTTTACGCCGTCCTTGGCGATTTTATTTTGCGTCTCCGTGGGAAGCTGTTCTGGTTTTTTTGTATAGATCTCGAATAGCTCCTGTATGAAATGCTTGGCCTTAGTGCTCATTCTTACCACGCGGTAATGCCGGTATAGCTTTTCCAGGAGGAATTCCCGCAGCGGTTTTCTTAAGGCCGTCATCTGCTTACTGAAACAAACTATTTTCTTGTCTATTTTCTTTAGGTCAAGGTAAGATTCAGGCTTAAGGCGCGCTATGTTTTTTTCAGTTTCGTTAATTAAGTCGGTAACCTGCATATTTATAAGGGAACGGATAATCAGGTATTTTCTTTTGTTCTTGTCTATCCCGGAGTATTTCCTGGGGATATCCTTAGTAAGATTATTCCAGATTTCAAGTTTCCCCAACTCCTCTTCGTTTATCAAACCGGAGGCAAGGCCGTCATCCAGATCATGATTATCATACGCTATTTCATCCGATATGTCTACAACTTGTGTTTCTAATGAAGGGTTTTCTGAGGCCGCGAATTCCTTCACAGTAGCTGCCTTGTCAAAAGCAGAAGAATGCTTGACTATCCCCTCTCTTACTTCCCAGGTGAGATTCAGTCCCGGGAAATCCGGATAACGTTCTTCCAGGTAATCTACAACACGTAATCCCTGGAGATTATGATTAAAACCGCCTGTTTTTTTCATTAATTCATTTAGGGCTTCTTCTCCGGCATGGCCGAACGGGGTATGGCCGAGATCGTGAGCAAGAGCTATTGCTTCAGTCAAATCAACGTTTAAGTGTAGCGCGGAAGCGATAGTCCGGGCAATCTGGGATACTTCTATTGTATGGGTAAGCCTTGTGCGGTAATAATCCCCTTCGTGGTTGACAAAAACCTGCGTTTTATATTCAAGCCTCCTAAATGCGGCAGAATGCACTATCCTGTCCCTGTCCCTTTGGTAACAGGACCTGTAAGGGTGTTCAGCTTCCTTATATACCCTGCCCTTGCTGGAATGGCTTTTCATAGCATAAGGCGCCAGTAGTTTATCCTCTAATTCTTTAATCCTGTTTTGCGTAAGCATTTTTTAGTTTCTTTGCGAGTTCATCCAGTGACTGGTGGATTATTTTTGTATTGGATACGACAGGCATAAAATTATTATCCCCATTCCAGCGCGGTACAAGATGTATATGCAAATGCCTGGTAATTCCGGCGCCTGCCTCCCGGGAAAGGTTCAATCCTATATTGTAGCCATCCGGCTTAAGCACTTTATCCAGAAGAGACGTGGCAATCTTCAGGTTGCGGAATAAATCCATAACTTCATCATCATTTAATAGCCGTATGCCGGAAACATGCCTTACCGGCACTACCATAAGATGGCCGTTATTGTAAGGGAAAATATTCAATATTACAAATGAATGCCTGGTTTTAAAGATTATTTCCCTGGCATTTTTTTTCTTAAGGGATGAGCAGAAAAGGCAGCCTTTTTTTTTCTTTGCCGCCACGTAATTAATCCGCCATGGTGCCCAAAGCCTGTCCATAAATTAGATTTTTATTATTTTTGCTTCTATTTTATCGTTAATCTCGATTATACCATAAGAATTGTACTGGGTAAACACCTTGTCTGTGGGGCTGCCGGGATTAAAATAAAGGACGCCGTTCCTTGTCTCGTTAAACGGGGTATGCGCATGGCCGAAGATAACGATATCCACTTTATCTTCTTTAAACGCCTCTGTAACATATTCCAACAGATGATTTGGTGCGCCAAATCCATGCATTACTCCGATAGTGCGAGTTCCCGCTTTAAATACTATTTTTTGAGGAAGAAGGCGCAATATCTCTTCATTGTCCATATTGCCGGATACTGCTTTTACGTTATCGCATACCGCTTTAAGCTGTTCAAGCGTTCTTATATCTACCAGGTCTCCGGCGTGGATGACCATATCCATGCCTTTAAAGGCATCCAGTATTTTTTGCGGTATTTGAGCCGCTCTTTCCGGTATATGGGTGTCGGAAATAACCCCTATTTTCATACCATAACCCATGGTTTAGCGAAATAGTCCATAATCTGGTTTAAGGAGTTCAAGTCCCATGTCCATATTTTTTCTTCCAGGGCGCGCAATCTGGTATTCATGTCTATATCGGCTAAAGTAACGATTATCCTGCGCTGTGACTTATGGCGGTACCTTTTGCATTCCTTGGAGAATTCCACGATATCTTCTTCGCAAAGCGATTCCGGTTTAATGGCTATTATCCAGATGCTTTCATTGGAACGGCAGATCAGGCAGTCGTTTAACCCGCGCCTGTTTAATTCAAGGTATTTAACTTCTCTAAAGTGATTAAGGCGCACTTTTTTCTTTTCTATCTGCAGGACTTCGTCTTCAAAAAGGCGCAGCAGTTCGGTCATTCTTTCCGTAAGGGGCTTGCGGCAATTAAGGGAGAAATCTTTCGTCATTTGGGCGAGGCCTTCCCTGAATTTTTCTTTCTGGGATTGTTCGTCAAAAGCAAGGGAGTTCTGTTTTTGGTGGTATACAAACTTGAGCCAGAAAGCAAATACGCGGTCGGTAATCTTGAGGAAATCTCCATTACGTGTGATTACGTCTTCTTCCAGGAGGTAATTTATCCTGGAAACTATCTCTTTTTTTTGTTTATGCATAATATGGGCGATATCTTTGATTTTGTTCCTTCCTCCGGCGATAGAGTAAAGTATAGTCAGATAGTCGGTGGATAATTTTGTATTGATAATCCTGCCAAGGTATCCGGAGAATCTCTGATTTAGCACGCCGGAAGATTCAATAAGCAATTGTTCGAGTGTTTCCGCCAGCTCCGGAGGCGTATGAGTTCTAATGAAGGCGTCGGAGATTATTTTTAAATATAGAGGGTTTCCTCCTGTAAAATGCACGATAAAATCTTTTGTTTCTGTCGTGGCCTTGCTTTCCTCTAGCTTAGCCGTGAGGTAATCTTCGCTGGTTTTTATATCGAAGGGCTCCACAGTCATTAATTCAAAATTTCCGAAAAGCAATGAGAAATCTTTAGAAAGCAATTCCCGGGTTTTGAATTTCCTGGAGCTTACGATTATGTACATTGTATTTCTCTGGGCGACAAGCAGCTTTGCCCATTCCCGGTACAGGGCGCGGATCTTGAAGTTTTCCAGATTATGGAATTCATCCATGATGACTACGCAGAACTTTCCGGTCTCATCATGCAGGGATTCGCAAAGGGATAATAGTTCCGTGAGGACGTTGTTTCTTTTTCCTTTTTCCAGGGCATTTAAGAGGAACCTGATTTTTTCGCAGGTTTTGGGTATATAGCGCTCGGATTTCAGGAGCAGGTAATCAAGGTTTTCTTTGAGGGGGATCCCGCTATTGGCCAGCAGGTTGTAGAGTAAGGTTCCCGCGAATCTTCTTACAAAGGACGATAAGGTCTCTTGTCTTGTTTCGATATAGAGGATAAGAATGTAATTATCATGGAATTTCTCCAGTAATTTAAATATAATCGCTGTTTTACCTACGGAATCCTCTCCGATTATCGCTATATTCTGGCGGTAATTTTCTTTTAGGCCCGCGATACGTTTTTCGAGCTTCGAGAGATAAACTTCACGGCCAAAAAATTCTTTCTTTGTCATGGCAGATAATAATAAGGGTTTTGCGGTATAACGCCTTTTCTTATTTCATAGTGCAGGTATACGTCTTTGTCCCTGCCGGAAGAACCAGCTTTTGCGATTACCATGCCTTTCTGGACACTATCCCCCGCTTTAACCATAATCTGCGCGTTTCTGGCGTATACCGTAGAGAAACCGTTACTGTGCTCGATAATAATGGTTTTGCCGAACGGGCCAAAATTTTCTGAACAAAAAGCAACTCTTCCGCTTAAGCTGGCAACTACATCCATGCTATTAATAGGCCTTACATTTATGCCTTTGTTTATCATATTGCGGAAATTTTGCCCGAATGTAGCAATCACCCTGCCTTCTATGGGCCAGATAAAGGTCGTCTCTGCGGAAGGGTACCTTTTTACAGGGGCAGGTTTTTCTTCTGAAGGTATAAAGATAAGCTGCCCGTTTTCTATATGCGAGGAAGCGGAAATATGGTTTATATCAACGATACTTTCCAGGTCCACGTTGTATATCCTGGATATCTGCCATAAGGTTTGGCCTTTTTCCACACGATGGTATACTCCGGTTATTTTCTGCTGCGGCGGCAAAGGCGGCGCGATATAGGGTTCAGTTGCGCAGCCGCACAAAGCAGAAATTAAAAACGAGAAACCAAGAATTATAATAGCGGGCGAAGGGAATTGAACCCTCCTATCCAGCTTGGGAAGCTGGTGTTCTACCGATGAACTACGCCCGCAGTATTTTTTATTCATGCGCCTAGGCATTCTTCGCTGACTTTAATGGAGCAATAATTTCCGCACATCGTGCAAACTGACGAATCAAGCGGTTTTGAGGAAGCCCGGTAAGAGCGAGCTTTATCGGGGTCTATCGACAGCTTAATTTGTTTTTTCCAGTCCCTTTTCCTGCGTGCCAGTGACATTTCTTTATCCCATTCATTCGCCGATTTTATGTTTTTGGCGATATCAGCGGCATGGGCAGCTATGCGGGAGGCAATGACTCCCTCCCGGACATCTTCTACGGAAGGATGCCGCAGGTGTTCCGAGGCAGTGACAAAACAGAGGAAATCCGCCCCTAAACTTGCCGCTAGCGCCCCTCCTATGGATGCGGTAATATGGTCGTATCCGCAGGCAACATCCGTGACCAGGGGACCTAGGACATAAAAAGGAGCGCCGTTACATATCTTTTTTTCCAGCAGCACATTTTCCTTAATCTGATTCAAGGGCACATGGCCTGGCCCCTCTATCATTACCTGCACGCCTTTTCTTTTTGCTTCTTTTGCAAGCTCGCCGAGTATTTTAAGCTCAGAAAGTTGCGCTTTATCAGTAGCGTCAAGGATAGAGCCGGGCCTTAGCCCGTCTCCAAGGCTTAAAGTTATATCATAACGGGAAGCTATATCAAGGATCCGGTCAAAGTATTCATAAAAGGGATTTTCTTTCTTGTGAAGATTCATCCAACCGGCAATTATTGCTCCGCCGCGGGAGACGATATTAAGGATCCTTTTATTTGCATTAAGGCCCTTTAGGCTGTTTCTAGTGACTCCGGAATGGATGGTAAAAAAATCCACCCCGTCTTCTGCCTGGGCCTCTAAAGTTTCCAGTATGTCTCCTATATCAAAGCGCAGGAAATTACCTTTTTTTCTTTGCGCGTTAACGGTTACTTCGTAAACAGGGACAGTGCCTACAGGCACGGTAGAATACCGTAATATCTCTCTCCTATTCTTTACGAGGTTTCCTCCCACGCTTAGGTCCATTACGGTATCTGTCTTATATTTAATGGCTACCGCCAGCTTCCTCAACTCTTCTTTTATACCGGGTTTATCCGTAGAGGTCCCGATATTGGCGTTTACTTTTGTTTTAAGCCCGTATCCAATTCCGCAGGGATCCTTTATTTTGTGTTTGCTATTGCAGGGTATAACTATCCTGCCCGCAGCTATTCCCTCAAGGATATTACTTCCGGAAAGATTTTCCTGGCGAGCGACCTCTTTCATGAGAGGAGTGAGTCTTTTATTTTTTGCGTATCTAAGTTGTGTCATTTAATTCAATAATCTCAAAAATTCATTTATACTTCTGGTAATATCCTTTGTTTTTAAAATTGCCCTGCATACGGCAACTCTTTTATCTGAGCAAGCACTGACCCCTGTTATGTTAGATTTATTTATATCTCCGATAGCAAAAAGAGGTATCTTTATTTTCTTCTTGATCTGTTTGAGGACTCTAAGCCCCAGGGCGCGGCCTTCTGGTTTGGTGGGCGTAGGAAAGACCGGGCCTACTCCTATGTAGTCAGCCCCTTCTTCCCGTGCTTTTTGAGCCTGTTTCAGGTTATGGCAGGAAATACCGATAATCTTATCGCTTCCCAGAATAAGCCGCGCATTTTTAATGGAAATATCGCCTTGCCCCAGGTGCACGCCATCAGCGTCAACTATCTTTGCCAGATCAATATAGTCATTGACGATAAATAATGTCCTGGAATTACGTAATAGGCCCTGTAGAAGGTAAGCTTCTTTTAGGAGTACCTTCCTGTCTGATGCTTTATCCCTTAGTTGAATGATATGGGCACCGGCGGCATTTATTTTCCTTGCTGTATCTAACAGGGATTTTCTGCCGCAGGTTTTTTTATCTAAAATGACGTAAAGCCGCGATTTTCGCAGCAATTTTTTTCTCTGTTTCATATGCCCTGTAACGTAACTCCTTAAAGGCGCGCGCCGTATTCTTGTCGATAAGCTTGGTAAATTCTTCCAGCACCCTTATAGATTCCTTTGTGCGCTGCATATTGGCAAAAAGTATGTCGCAGATATCCTTACGTTTTAATTCCTGCGCGAATATATCCCTGCCTATGTCACTACGGCTTTCACGTTCTCTTATGAGGGAAACCCTGGAAGTAAAACCCTTTATCAGCGAATCTATCCTGTGCCTCATATTTTTCAATTGAGCTGTCAAAGAGCGGCTGTTCAGGATAAACCTGGCAATCTCCTCGCAGACGCGTAGCCCCTCTTTTGCCCGGTTTATATTTACATCAAGAATCCTGTGTATTGACCTAGCTGTATATTTTGACAATCTTTTTTATGAGATTAGTAGTAGAGCGGCCTGGCGAGAACTCTACCGTGCAGGCTTTCCCGCCGTATCTCTTTATGACACTAGCACCTACAATTTTGTTTTTCTTCCAGTCCGCTCCTTTTATCAGGATATCGGGCTTAATTTTACTGATTATCTGAAGCGGAGTTTTTTCCTTAAATATGATTACGTAATCAACGCTTTTAAGAGCCGCGATTATCCGTGCCCTGTCTCTTTGGCCAACGAGAGGCCTTTTTGCCCCCTTTATTTTTCTTATGGAAGAGTCGCTGTTTACGCCCACGATAAGAATATCCCCCATCTTTCTTGCTTTCTCCAGGTACATGACATGTCCGTAATGAAGGATATCAAAACAGCCGTTGGTAAAAACTATCTTTCTGCCTTTTTTCTTGAGGCCGCGGATTGTAGAAAGAAGATCCGATAAGTTTTTTATTTTGGTTCCGGACACAGTGTCTCCTCTACCATTTCGCAGATAATATGGGCTACAGTAATATGCGTTTCTTGTATACGGGCAGTGACATTAGAAGGCACTATTAACGCTGCGTCTGCCAGTTTTGCTATTTCACCGCCGTCTCCGCCCGTAAAGGCGATAGTTTTTAAGCCGTTCTTTTTTGCCTGTTTGAATCCGGCAATTACATTTTTTGCTTTACCGCTGGTCGATATGCCTATGGCTATATCGTTCTTCTGCCCCAGCGCCTCTATTTGCTTTGCGAAGACCACTTCATAGCCGTAGTCATTTGCCAGGGAAGTGAGTATTGAGGTATTGGTGGTAATGGCTATCGCAGCCAGGGCGGTCCTGTCTTTTTTGAACCTGCCGATGAATTCTGCGGCGATATGCTGGGCATCGCTTGCAGAACCTCCGTTACCAAAGAGTATTATCTTGCCTCCCTTGCGCAGCGAATCTATTAACAGATCGGCGATTTGTTTTATCCGGGTTATGCTTGTGCGCAGGAGTTCTTCTTTGATACGGATGTTTTCTAACAGGATATCCTTAATTTTATCACGCATTCCTCTTCCTCCTCCACTGACCCGCTTTTAATTCAAGTAGGTTCTCTCTATCCGAAGAAAACCTTAGCTATATCATACAGTTCTGTATCTACGGTCTTTAATGCCTTTACTGCGTCCTGAATTGCTACATCAATTATCTTTGTCCCGGAGAGAGCGACCATCTTGCCGAATTTTTTATTTTTTACCAACTCCACAGCTTTTACTCCGAACTTTGTACCTAATACCCTGTCGAAAGCAGTGGGAGAGCCGCCTCTTTGTATGTGGCCGAGGACGCTGACCCGGGTTTCATAACCGGTCCTTTTCTCTATTTCCTGGGCAAGCGTTTCTCCTATGCCTCCCAGCCGCACGTGTCCGAAGGAATCCAGTTTCTGTTCCTGCGTGACTAATGAACCTTTCTTAAATTGCGCGCCTTCCGCAACGACAACTATGCTGAAGGTTTTGCCTCTACTATGCCTCTTTTGGATGAGGGCGCATACTTCTTCAATATCAATTGGCACTTCCGGTATAAGGATAACGTCTGCGCCCCCGGCAATCCCGGACTCGATAGCAATCCAGCCGGCATGCCTTCCCATAACCTCTGCGACCATGATCCGGTGATGGCTTTCTGCGGTCGTATGCAGCCTGTCAATGCATTCAGTAGCGACATTAACGGCAGTGTCAAAGCCGAAAGTGTAGTCAGTTGCTGAAAGGTCGTTATCTATTGTTTTAGGAACCCCTACAATATTGGTCAATCCCTCATTAATAAGCTTATTTGCTACCCCTAATGTATCCTCTCCTCCTACGGCTATAAGGGCGTCCAGCCCCATTTTCTTGAAATTGGCCTTTACTTTATCTGTGTCGCCCGGGTTTTTATAGGGGTTAGTGCGGCTTGTGCCAAGGATAGTCCCACCTTTAGGCAGTATTCCGGATACGGCATCAATATCAAGTGACATAGTGTCATTCTCTATCAGCCCTTTCCAGCCGTTTTTTATCCCGATAATTTCATATCCTTCATTAAGACCTTTTCTTACGACTGCCCTGATTACCGGATTTAAGCCCGGGCAATCGCCTCCGCCTGTAAGAATGCCGATTTTTGCCATAGCCTGTTTATCCTCCCTTTAATGAGCAGATGATTTACGGCTTTACTTCGGAGTTTTCGTAAATCATAGCGTCCGTCATTTTATTCATCTATCAGCGTCTGCGAATTAACCCCCCTGCTATGCAAAAATGCGGGGGGATAAGTTCGGACACATAACTTATGTTCGCTTGCACTCCATAAGTTATGTCCTCACTTATATTCTTGTGTATCTTCCGAACGGTATTGCGGGTTCTTCTTTTTCCGGTTCCTTCCTGCGCCTGTCTTTTTCTTCTCCGGAAATAATCTTTGCTACGTGGATTTTAATGATAATCTGTTCTTCTACTCCGAGTACTTCCTGTATTTTTGAACGCGCCATATCCTGTAAGCGGGTAGTTAATTCCGGCAGGTTAGCTTCTGATTTCAAAACCGCTCTTAAATCTACGATAAGGGAACCTTTTTTTGTTGCCCGGACATCGGGCCTTAGCTCTTTTATTTCAGGGATAACTCCGGCAAGCCTTCGTATTAAATCTTCAACCGCGGAAAGTGCTATGGTTACCTCACCGGAGGCGGTATTAAAGGCGATATTTTTCTCGCGCTGGAATCTCCCCAGGATCAATTGCGCAAAGGAAAAAGTAAGCAATATCAGTATCACTCCGCACAGAATCATGATTATCCTTGCGTATACACTAGTCTCCAGGTATGTAAGCGCCCCGCTTACCCGGGCTACAGAAAGCGACTGGAATCCTTCAAAGGAGAGGCCTATTGGCAAAAAGATGAGTGTCAGGCCGATCAATGTAAGGACCGTGGCGTAAAACAATATACCTAAAATTCTCATCTTTAACCTCCCTATTAAATAAGCCATGCCTTTGGCGCTTATGGCTTATTTACTCCGCGCTATGCGCGGAGCTTCAGTTTTTCTCTATCCCCTGGACGCTGATATTGATATCTTTTATCATAAGGTTCGTCATCTTTTCCAGGCTGTTGCGCACATTCTCCTGCACTTTACTAGCCACCTCCGGTATATTGTAACCGTATTTTATTATGAGGGGTACCTGGACGGTGATTTCCGCGTTTTTATCCTTATTGACTTTTATGGCAAACAGCCCCTTTTTATCCAGTAATCCCATGATGCCTGATTTCAAACTTTTTCTTATGGCCTTGACTCCCTCTACTTCAGATGCCGCCAGAGAAGCGATTGAGGAAATGACGTTATCGTGGATTCTGACAATTCCAAAATCAGTGCGCGACTCTTCCCGCTGCATTATTCTTCTCCTTTTTGCTCTTCCTTGAGCATCTCCTGGACAAAATGCGTGGAGAAATCGCCTTTCAGGAATGAGGAATTAGTTAAAAGCCGCAGATGAAAAGGTATGGTTGTTTTAATGGGGGCAATCTCGAATTCGCCCAATGCCCGTTGCATGGTTTTTATGGTTTCTGCGCGGTTTGCGCCCCAGGTGATAACCTTGGCAACCAGGGAATCATAGTAAGGGGAAATTTCGTACCCCGGGTATATATGCGTGTCTATCCTTACTTTTGGCCCTCCGGGAAGGATCAGGGTTTCTATTTTTCCTGGCGAAGGCATAAAGTTATTTTCGTAATCCTCGGCGTTGATACGGCATTCCATGGCCGAGCCGTTAATATGGACCTGGTCCTGCTGTATTCTAAGTTTTTCTCCTGCGGCAACCCTCAGCTGTTCTTTAATGAGGTCTACGCCGGTAACCATTTCAGTGACAGGGTGTTCAACCTGTATGCGGGTATTCATCTCCATAAAATAGAAATTATTACTGTTGTCAAGGAGAAACTCGATTGTCCCGGCACTTACGTAACCTACGGTTTTTGCGCCCCTGAGTGCTGCTTCTCCCAGGCGCCTGCGCAGTTTATTGTCTACGGCAGGAGACGGAGATTCTTCCAGGAGCTTTTGGTGCCTCCTCTGGATGCTACAGTCCCTTTCACCAAGGTGCACTATATGGCCGAATTTATCCGCCAGGATTTGTATTTCTACATGGCGGGGTTTATCTATGTATTTTTCTATATATACGTTAGGGTTGCCGAAATTTGCCTCTGCTTCTGTCTGGGCAGTCATAAGGCTTGAGATAAGCGTAAGGTCATTATGGCAGATGCGCATGCCTTTGCCTCCACCGCCGGCAGCGGCCTTGATGATCACAGGATAACCTATGGCTTTCGCGATCTTTAACGCCTCTTCTTTGTTTTTTACGACGGCAGTCGACCCCGGCACGATAGGCAGGCCTGCTTTTTGCATAGTTAGGCGCGCAGCCATTTTATCTCCCATCATGCGGATATTTTCCGGTGTAGGGCCGATAAAGGTGATTTTACAGGATTCGCAGATTTCTGCGAAATGCGGGTTCTCCGCCAGGAATCCATAGCCAGGATGGATTGCTTCTACGTCGGTGATTTCCGCGGCACTTATAATGGCGGGTATGTTAAGGTAGCTATTGGTGCTGGATGCCTGGCCTATGCAGATTGCTTCATCTGCCAGGCGCACGTGCAGGGAACTTCTGTCTGCCTCCGAATATACCGCTACTGTGCGGATACCAAGCTCTCTACAGGCACGTATGATTCTTAGGGCTATTTCGCCCCTGTTGGCAATCAGTATTTTGGAGAACATATTTTAGATAGGCTCGATAAGAAACATCGGCTGTCCGAACTCAACCGGCTCGGCGTTATCGACAAGTATTTCCAGGATCTTCCCTTTTATCTCGGATTTTATTTCATTCATTAATTTCATCGCTTCAATAATGCAGACCACTTGGCCTGCTTCAATTACCTGGCCTACTTCAACATAAGGAGGCGCTTCCGGAGAAGGAGCGCGGTAAAAGGTACCTACCATAGGAGCCCTTATTTCTACTGTTTTAACAGCTGCTTCTTTGATTATCTCGGTGCCCGGAGCTTGCTGGGGTAAGTTTCCCTTTTCAATGACAAGGGGGCCACTGAACACTTCGGTTCCGCTTGAGGTCTTCTTTAGGCGGATGCGCATCCCGTCTTTTTCAACCTCCAGTTCCACAAGGCCGCTTTCGTTCATAAGGGCTATCATTTCTTTTATTTCTTTGATATTCATTTATTCTCCTTCAATGAGCACTAAACTTACGATCCGCCGTAGGCGGAGAGTAAGTTTATGTGCGAATTGACCCGCACCTTTTCAATATATATCTATTTTATCTCAAAAACATTAATAAATAAAGGTGCGGGATAACTTGTGCCCTCACTTAGCTTACCCGTTCAATATAGCCTCCGGTACGTGTATCTACTTTAATCCTGTCTCCGGTCTCAACAAACAGGGGCACCTGTATGTTAGCGCCGGTTTCTATGGTAGCAGGTTTTGTTCCGCTTTTTGCGGTATCCCCCCTTACCCCCGGCTCGGTATCGGTAATTGTGAATTCAATAAAAAACGGTAAGTTTATATTTAATATTTCGTGTTTGTAAAAGAACCCCTGGACTTCCAGGTTATCTTTAAGAAATTTTATATTATCCGTGAGCGCATCTTCTGAAATGGCGATTTCCTCATAGGTTTCCTGGTCCATAAAATGATACATGTTACCGGTTTTATAAAGATACTGTAATTTTCTTTCTTCTACGAACGCCTGGTCAATCTTCTCATCCCCGCGGAAAGTCAATTCCTGTATATTCCCGTTTTTTAAGTTACGCATCTTTGCCCGCACAAAGGCAGCGCCTTTACCCGGCTTTACATGCTGGGCATCTATAACCATGTAAACTGTGTTATCGACTAAGACCGTTACCCCCTGCTTGATTTCATTTATTGAGAGCGCCACTTAATACCTCGCATCCTTCATCGGTTATTAATACCATATCTTCTATACGTACGCCGAATTTACCTGTTATGTATATCCCCGGTTCGACCGTTACTATCATGCCGGCTGCCAGGATTTGGCCGCTTTTGCCTGAAAGGCGCGGCTCTTCGTGTACCTCAAGGCCTACCCCGTGCCCTAAATTATGCCCAAAATATTTAGCAAATCCCTTTTCCGTAAGGAATTCGCGCGCAACCCTATCTATATCAGAGGCTTTTACTCCTGGGTGGATATTCTTTATGGCTTTTTCCTGCGCTTCTTTGGCCGCGGTGTAAATTTTTTGAGCAAGAAGATTAATTTTACCCAAAAAGAATACCCTTGTCAAGTCGGATTTGTAACCCATGTAGTCTACTCCCATATCTATGAGGACAGGTTCATTATTTCTTATTTTCCTTTCCGATGTTATATGATGAGGGTATGCGGAATTCGCTCCGGAAGCGACTATTACATCAAAGGAAGAGTTTTCTGCGCCGTGGTAACGGATAAAATGCTCAAGCTCTGCCTCAATTTCTATCTCTTTTCTTCCGGGCCGGATTAATTTCTTTATGTATCTTAAGGCAGCTACGGCAATTTGAGTTGCTTTCCTGATATCTTTGATTTCTTCCGGCTCTTTGAATTCCCTTAATTCCTCGATTAGGCCATGCGTAGGAACAAGCTTGCTTTTGGTTTTGAGGTGTCCTTTTATTTTTGCGTATTCTGCGTAAGGCATATATCGTTCTTCAAAAGCTACCCGTTTAAGGCCCAGGTCCGAACAGCCCTGCGCAATCAGCTTAAATAGCGAACCGTTTATCTTCGCTATCGAGGCGGTTCCTTTAAGGCCGGGTTTTGCTTCTTCGGCATAACGGGAATCAGTAAAATAAATATTTTCCTTTCCGGATACAAGAAGATAGGAATCGCGGCTGCGGTATTTAGTCAGGTAAGTGATGTTGGCGGGTAGCGATACAAGCATGCCGTCAAGCTTAAATCTTTCCAGGATGGAATTCAGTCTTATTAGCCGTGAATTCATAGGGTCAGCTTATATCTATAAGCGTTTCCAGGCCCAGGTAATAACTCTGTTGGCCAAAACCGAGGATTATACCTTTGGCTACGGGGCTGATCAGGGATTTTTGCCGGAATTCTTCGCGGGAATAAATATTAGAAAGGTGTATTTCTACCGTAGGCACGCCAGAGGCAGCAATCGCATCTCTTATGGCGACGCTTGTATGAGTGTAGGCAGCAGGGTTTATAAGGATACCGTTATATCTGTTCCTGGCTCGTCCTATAGCGTCCACTATTTTACCTTCGTGGTTGGACTGCATAATCTTCAAAGAAACTTTTCTTTTCTTGGCGATTATTTTTAGTTTTCTGTTAATCTGCTCCAGCGTTACCTTGCCGTAAATCTGCGGCTCCCTCTTTCCCAATAAAGATAAATTCGGGCCGTGGATTACAAGTATTTTTTTCATGCTATTTATCCTCTGCCTCATCAACCATCATTACGGGGATACCGTCTTTGATGGGGTATTTCCTGCCGCATTTCTTGCAGACGATCTTATTATCCTTAAGTTCCACATCGGCTTTACAGGCGGGGCAGGCCAGGATACTAAGCAGTTCCTTGTCTATCATTTGTTTCTCCTCTTTTGGAGGTCTCTGAATAAATAAATGCAGAGACCTCTGGGCAAAAGTTTTTTTATGCTTCTTTCTTTACTTTTGAAATATATTGCATCCTTAATTCATAAAGCAGGTTTTCCAGGAGGTTAGTTTCATCGGCAGTCAGGTTTCCTTTTGTTTTCTCTTTGAGTATCCCCAGTGTATCGATAAGGAACCTGGCCTGGGTTATATCCTCCTCTATTTTATTAGTCGCCGGGTTTGCCACCTGGCCTAAAGAAATAGATGCCTGCAGCGCAAGTGTGGTGATAAAGAAGTTAAAGTCCGGCTCAGGCGGGATAAACTTATTTTCTTTTTTTAATGTCTCTTTTTCATTGGCTACTGCGTCTTTCCAGCTTTCATCAATGTTCTTTTTGATCTCATCCATTTAGTATATTATCACCCCCGCGTAACCTACTACGCTTTCAGTGTCTCCTGTAGAGGAGCCGCTAGTCTCATATTTAACAAGAGTTGCGTTTTTCGCGCCCAATAACTTTGCCGCTTTTAACATCGCCACTACCGGTGCCCAGCCGCACATGGATATATTCAGCTCCCGTATCTTTTTTATAAGCGTATCTGCATCCAGTTGTAAGATTGCAGCGATTGCTTCTTTATCTTTAAATTCAGCTTCCGTTTGGCTTTCATAATGTGTCATATCGGAGCTGGCGACTATAAGAGAATTTTCTTTTCTGTTTTCTAAACTATGCGCAATTGCCGTACCTATCTGGTTAAGCTCTTCTACATTCTCGGACATAAACGTTATCGGCACGATTTTAAAATCAGGTTTAAAATATTGCAGGAACGGTAATTCTACTTCCAGGGAATGTTCATATACATGCGCAAGGGGATCTTCTTTCAGGAGTTCAGAGCCCGCCAGTATTTCCTTTGCCAAAGGAGAATCTACGAGTATCTGGCCAAGGGGCGTCTCCCAGCTACCCTCGGTCATAATACTATAATCGCCACCATAACCGGTGTGGTTCGGGCCAAGAAGGATGATACTGTCTTTTATTTTGATTGATGATACGGTCTGCCCTGCCACTCTTCCGGAATAAGTGTAGCCTGCGTGAGGTAAGATGCATGCTATGGCATCTATCTTCTCGGCTTTTTCTTCAACAAGGCCTGCAATCTGTTTTTCCAGGGCTTGCCGGGGCCGCGGGTAAAACTGTCCGGCAACTGCCGGTTTTCTTACTATAGGGCTAACCATTTAAGAGTCCTGAAATATACTTCGTTGCTTCTTTAATATCTCCTGCCGTAGCAGGTTGATGAATCTCCAGGATTTTTAATACTGCGCTATTCAGGTATTTTTTCAGGATACGAAAATCAAACTCGCCTTTTCCCGGAGCCTGGTGGTCCCTTCCTTTGGTTATATCGTGTAAATGTATGCCAAGCATCGAGCTGCCGTATAAGTCCAGGTATTGCATGTGCCGCCAAAAACCCAGATTCTCCATAAGCTGGGCATGCCCTGTATCGTGCCAGTAGGATAAATTACCGCCTTTGAATTCTTTAAGAATTATCCCTATTTCTTCTATGGATGGTATCTCGCGGTGATAAAAGCGCGTTTCTATGCCAAGCCGCACGCCTTTTTTCCGGGCATAACTGTTCAGGATGTTTAGGCTGCGCAAGGTATTCTGGAAAAATGGCCCGGAGCTTACCTTACGCTCTTTTTGCATCGACGACTTTTGTGCCCTGAATTCCCCTGTGTCTTTAAGGCCGGCTTCGTAAAGCGCTATAAGAGCGCGTGTTTTATCGGGTATCTGGACCCTGCCACAGTGTAAGACAACGGCTTTCGCGCCTAACAGCGCTGCCGTATCAATGGTTTTCCTGGTGTATTTTAAGGACAGGGCTCTTTCATCTTCATCCAGAGAACTCATGGCGTAATAGTCAGGCAGGACAATATTCCTTTTAAGCCCTCTGGGTATAGGGCAGAAGTTATGGATACTTAGAATCCTGACCTCACCTTTTTTCTGCAATTTCGCAGCATCTGTTACCATTAAAGGGCTAAGGTTGAAGCCAAGCTCCACATCCCTAAAACCCAGCTTTTTTATCTCAAAGAGCATATCTTTTGCATTGTCGTGACGGAAGGCGTTCCAGGAGGTGGATAATGCAAAAGGCATATGTTTATCTTTTATTACCCCCCCGCGCTTTTTTTCTCCTACGTTCGCTGGGTTTTTCATAATGCTTGCGGTCTCTTACTTCCCGTAAGATGCCTTCCTGCTCAATCTTTTTCTTAAAACGCCTCAATGCCACTTCAAACGGCTCATCTCTTTTAACCTCTACTTCGGACAATAGTATCATCTCCTTTCAATAAGGTATTTTTCCGGAACTCTTTGCGAACAAATAATATACCACTAAATAAACAGAGTGTCAACCAAAGAAACAGGGACGGTTCTCAATCTAATCGGAAAAGTGTCCCCGTAGCGGGGACACTTTTAGCTTTGATTTCAGAACCGTCCCTGGATTATTCTACTTCGAAGGTAATGGCGACGTTAAAAGTAAGTTGGGGATAATCTAGCAACCCTTTGGGAAATTTGGGAAAAGGCGCGGCTTCTTTTATGCTATTTAGGGCGATTTGCCGCAGATAGGCGCTAAAGGTTTTATTCTCCACAAGGTGCATACCTTTTACGTAGCCATCCTGCGATATCGAGAAAGAAATGATTATTTCCCCTGTCTCTGAGCCGGTATAATTCTGATAGGCCGCGCGTTTAATCTTTTCCCGCACAATCTGGTAGTAGCTTATGTAAGAAGGGTTGTTGATTTTATCGGCGTCGAGTAACGGCAGGGAAACCTTCTTTTTAATCCCGACCAGCCCCGTTTTGATAAGAGCCGGCTTATTAAAGATGATCTCCTGGTTCTTCATGCCTGCGCCAGGGCCGCTATTTTGGATAAATGGCGGAGGCGGCCTCATTGCGGCTACCGGAGTGACCCTGGAAGTATCTAAAAGAGGTTCCCTGGGAAGGGATGGCGGCCGGCTTAATGCGGGAGGCCGCATTTGCGCCTGCTGGCTAATTTCGATATCCTGAGGCAGTTTTTTTATATAACGGACCTCCAATTCCCGGGTTTTGGTAATTTTGTTAAAAACAGAGCCGGAAACGATCTTATGGGTAAGGATAAATATATGCGCAAGCAGGGAAACCACCAGCGCCAGTTGTAATTCTCGCTCGATAACCATAAGATTATAATACCATAAATAAATTAAAATTCCACCTTTGCCCCGCCAGTAAAAGAAAATCCGGGCATTGGATAGTCATGTATGACCTGGTATTTCCGGTTTAAGAGGTTATCTATATAGGCAAAACAGGTAACTCCGTGGTTAAATTTCTTTGATACGCTAAGCCCCAGGACAAAGAAATCCTTTACTTTGATTGTATTTTTCGCGTCAGCGAATCTTATGCCGGTAAATTGCCCTTTAAGTTCAGCTGTTAGCCCGTTATGGTCGCTATATTTTAAAGAAGAGTCGATCTTATAGTTCGGCTGATAGACAAGATATTTATGCGTATTCTCATCCTTGGCGATTAAATAACTATAGTCGATTTTTAAATCGAGATTATCGGCTATGGATACAGTATTCTCAAGCTCCAATCCGTCGATTGCCGCAGTGTTGATATTCTCCGGTTGCGTCATCCCGGTGGATGCGTCATAAGACCATTGTATAAGCTCTTTATAATTGCTATGGTAATAAGTCAATCCCGAAGTAAGGTATTTGTTGATTATTATATCGGCCCCGACTTCTTCGGTTAACCCTTTTTCCGGTTTTAGATTAGAGTTTCCTTTTAAACCATCTCCCATATCCGGCCAATACAGGTCGTTAAATGTAGGGACACGGAAAGAACGGCTGACCAGGCCGTGGAATTTAACCGCGTTATTGAATTTATAGAGGAGGCTTATGGCTGGATCGACCTCTGTCCCGAAGTTGGAGTAATCATCTATGCGCGCGCTTAAATTAATATTCAGCTTGTCATCCAGCATGCCTAAGCGGTTTTCAAGGTATCCGGAGCGCAGGCTGTATTCATGTTTTGCGGTAGACGTACTGTCATTTAAATTCTTTGCGTAATCAAAACCGTAAACAAGGCTGTAGTATTCGGAAAGTTGATTGTCAAGCTGCAGGTTAAACCCTCGCACCGTAGTGGCATGGATATCTTTTTCATTAGCAGTTTCCCAGGGCAACTCTGCGTTATTTTCCATAAATTCCAGCCGGTTGTAATTCTGGTAAGCTTTGACCAGGATCCCCGTTTGTTCATTTGGTTTAAAGCTCCAGTTTAAATCAAAGAAACGCTCCAGGGTATTTTGCTTGTCGTCAGGATCGGGATAGGTTAGTGAGCCGGGTACGCCTACGCGGCTTGTATAAAAACCGGAGTTAAGGCTGATATTGTTTTGGCTGTTGAGCTCATATTCCAATTTGAGATTGGAATCTTTGGCATTTAGAGCTGAATTCTGCCGGAAACCCTCTGAACTTTGGTATCCACCGCTTAAAAGGTAACCGAATTTTGAAACCTTAGCCCCATATGACATACGCTCAATATATGTGCGGGCAGTGCCGAAACTTGAATAAAGTTCTGCTTCCTGGCCGGAGATTGGCGGTTTTTTGGTAATGATATTTACCACTCCCCCCATTGCCGAGCTGCCATATAAGCTTGAACCAGGGCCATGCATCACCTCAACCTTGGCTATATTATCCAGGGGTATAGTGGATAGGTCTATCTCCCCGTCCCTAGGGTTATTTATCGGCCTGCCATCAATCAGGACCAGGACTTGAGCAGCGGTAGAGCCGCGCATCCTGATTGTTTTTGTGGCACTGGGACCGCCGTAATCGCTTATATCAACGGACGTAAGGTCAGTAAGTGTATCAGCCAGGTTTTGCGTCCCGCTCTTCTCCATCTCCGTAGACGTAACTACATCCACGTTACGCGAGAGATTCCCAGGGTATTCTTCTACTCTTGAAGCCGTAACCACTATTTTATCCAGGTCAACATTTTCTGCCCTGACAATTCCCGGTAAAGCAAAAAGCAATAACCATAAAACAAGCGAATTTTTATTAATATTTTTCATTACAGTCCTTTCTCTCCCTGCGAGAGTACTTACCTGCGATAGGCAATCGACCGGGCTAAGTTAATCGTTAGTATCTAAAGCTATCGATTAAACTATTACCGTTGCGGGGCAGCGTGAGAAATCCCATCTCCACTTCCTTTGCCTATCCGGTTTTCTCGTTGTAGAAAATTTCTGCCAGAAAGATTTTATGCGTATTTTTTAATATCTAAGAACCAATGCCTCCAGAAACTTTCCTTAATTACAGGTTCGGCCTCCAATATTTTAATCGGCCTCCTGAATATTGGCCCATCAACCACTAATGTATGGAACTCGCCTTTCTCCCCACAGGGACAGATACCTCTTTTTTTAAGTTCTTCGACTAAACTTTTATCGATATAGCGGCCAAGAAACTCCTTGCCCATTATGTCTGCCTTACAGCTGACAATAATGGCCTTAAATCCGGCACTTATGAACTCGTCAATAATATTATCCGGCGGTCTGTTCCAGAGCGGCTCCAGGGCTTTAATATTTAAATCGCCGCAGACGCGCTCAATCCAGCTTTCGTGTTCCAACAGGTATATATCCCCGAAGACCATCGTTTGGATATCGCTACCTCTTAGTTCGGTAACTGCAGCTTTAAATTCTTCCTCATATTTTTTCATGTCTGGGCTGACTTCTTTTTGCACGAGCGGTATGCCGATTAAATCCGCCTGAAACTTAAGTAGCTTTCCCTCGAGCCCATGAAAACAACCGCGTTTTGATTCGCGGGAAATAAAGTTTAAAAGCATCCTTACGTTATAGCCCTGCTGGATTGCCTTATAACAAGCCAGGCAACTATCTTTGCCTCCGCTCCAGGAAGATATCGCTCTAATACTATCCATATACTGCCCCCCTTTGATAAATACAAATAATGAATAAAGTAATGATTTCCGTCAATTCAATGGTAGCCCCCAGCGTATCTCCGGTTATCCCGCCAATTTTTCTGCTTATCAACTTGGAAAATAACCAGGCGGTAAAACCCGCGACAAGAAAAAGGAATAAGCCCTTTACCCGCCAGATTAAAACAGCAAAGATTAATGTAATAATCGTGGCCAGCAGAAATATCCTAAAGGTTATATTATTCATAAATATCTTTGCTTTACCTTCGCTACGGGCATAGGGGAAGAAAAACATCACCTCAACCAGCGACCAGCGGCTTAAGGTGCACACTAAGATTAAAACTATCGGTCTGTCCTGAGGCCGTAAAGAAAAAATAAACGCTGCTTTCAATAACAGCGCGCATACTATACTGATGACTCCCATTACCCCGGCATGCGAATCACGCATAATCTCTAAGCGCTTCTCTTTGTTTTTTCCGCTCATCAACGCATCAAATGTATCGGATAGACCATCAAGGTGCATACCCCCTGTGATTACTGTCAGCGCTACAACTAAAATTACCGCTACCGTGAACTCATAAAAATGCAGGTCAAATAACACAATGCCCAGGCCCGCCAAAATCAATCCGATCAATAACCCTACCAAAGGAAAATAGATAAGCGAATTAGCGAGCTTACGCTCATTAACATCACTGATTTTAAGCGGGAAAACAGTCAAAAACTGTATCGCCAGTAAAAGGCTTGTCATTTTTTCTTCTCCGAGACATTTGCGCTTTGAAATGTAGCCATCTCGGTGAGTATTTTTATTGAGGCATCGGATAAGCTCATTGCTAACGCTGCCCCTGTTCCTTCACCAAGCCTTAAATCCAGGTCAAGCAGGGGTTTTAATCCAATATGTTCTAAGATATATTTATGCCCCTTCTCTACTGAGTTATGCGCGGCAATCATATAGTATTTTGATTTTGGCTCAATCTTAAAAGCAATCAAGGCAGCAGCAGTGGAAATAAAACCATCAATAACTACCGGGATTTTCTTGGATGCGGCAGCCAGGATTATCCCGGTTAATCCTGCAATTTCAAAACCGCCCACCTTGGATAAAACATCAATGGGGCTAGAAGGGTCAGGTTTATTTAAAGAGAGCGCCCTATTTATAATATCAATCTTATTTTTCAATCCTTTCTCGTCTATACCCGCACCTCTTCCGGTAACTTCTTCAACTGGTTTGCCGGTGATGCAGGCTGTTATTGCGCTGGCCGCAGTAGTATTACCTATCCCCATTTCACCAGTCCCTGCAATATCAATCTCGCGCCTGAATTCATCTTCAAATATCTCAATGCCGGCAGATATTGCCTTTATGGCTTCTTCCATTGTCATTGCCGACTCGTCAGCCATGTTTTTTGTACCGTAGTTTATTTTTTTAATCACCAGCTGTGGATGGGGTTTAAGGTCGCTTGAGACCCCCATATCAACAATGACGACCCGCGCCCCAACATGTTTTGCCAAAACATTTATGCCTGCCCCACCGGAAAGAAAATTGTAGACCATCTGCGCAGTCACTTCTTTTGGATAAGCGCTGACGCCTTCAGCGGTAACCCCGTGGTCTGAAGCAAGGGTAAATATGACTTTATTGCGTAACAGTGGATTTTCTTTTCCGGTTATGCCGCAGATCTGCTTGGCCAATTCTTCCAGCCTTCCTAAGCTTCCGAGCGGCTTAGTTAAATGGTCAAGCCTATCCTGGGTTTTTGTTATAATTGCTTGATCTGGTATTGAAATGCCTGAGATTATGCGTTTTATTATTTCCATTTTTCCCTTTCTAAGTAAGCAGTTTTACTTTGATGTAAGGATTCTGTTTCCTATTTTATTCTTAAGGGTATCCCCGATACCATAAAGAATACTTTCCTGGATTCTTTTGCCAGTATTTGATTTACCCTGCCGGCGATATCGCGAAAATCCCTACTCAGTTTATTATCCGGGACTATCCCTAGGCCGACTTCATTAGAAACTAAGATTATCCTTGCTTTCTTTTTCTTCAACTGCCTAAGGACCGCGCAGATTTTATTTATAATCTCCTTTTCCTTATTCCCGCAGAGAATAAGGTTAGAAACTAAAAGAGTAATACAGTCAATGATGATGCATTCAGACTTATTCCCCATCCTGCTCAATATTTTTTCTACTTCTTTCGGCTCCTCAAAGGTTTTCCAACTCTTTGGCCGGGATATTTTATGTTTAAGAATACGCTCTTTCATTTCCTTATCCCGCCCCTGACAGGTGGCAATAAAAGCCACTTTCTTATGCTTTTTAGCCAAGCCCACAGCATAAGTGCTCTTGCCGCTCCTTGCCCCTCCTAAAACCAGGATTATTTTACCCATTTTTACCTCGAATATTCTTTTTAGTCCTCAAGGGGACCCACCCCTGCTTTGATTTGAAAACCGTTCCTGGAATGGTTGACTATAGTTATTGTTCCCGCGGCGGGAACATAGCGCCAGAAATTACAGCTTTTTAATATGCTGCTTAGGAAAATACCGATGACTCCTCCATGACAGACAATGGCAATCGTTTTTCCCGGGTTAACCCGCAGGATCTTTTTTATGGCAGAATTGACCCTTTTTTTAAATTCATCCATCTTTTCTGCCTTCGGTATGCGGTTAGAATAAGGGTTTTTCAACCATTCGCGGTAAATCTTCCCGTATTTTTTTATGATTTCTTCATGGTGCAACCCTTCCAGGACCCCGAAATTAATCTCCCTTAAGGCCTGTACTTTAGTAATCTTTCTTTTACAAAAGATTATGCGTGCGCTTTCGAGCGCCCGTTTTTTATTGCTTGAATAAAACCGGTCAATCTCGATTCCCTTGAGAAGCCGGCGCAATTTTCTTGCCTGTTCCCTGCCCTGCCGGCTTAATGGGATATCCCTGTGCCCGCAGTAGCGCCGCTGGATATTCCATTGCGTTATCCCGTGCCGTATCAATATTAAGCGTGTAGGCATTATTTTTCTCCAGGCACGAGCATTACATTTGGCTTTCCGGTAGCCCTGTTAGTATTTACGAGGACTACTGTTTTGTACACTGCTTCGATATTCTGATAGGTCAGGACTTCTTCGACATGGCCTTCCTTGAAGATTCGTCCTTTATCCAACAAGGCAATACGATTACAATAGGCGCCGGCTAAGTTAAGGTCATGTAGGATCATGGCAATGGTCAGGTTCTTATCGTGGTTCAACCTTTTTAGCAGGTCCATGACCTGTATCTGGTGGCCGATGTCCAGATGGGAGGTTGGCTCATCCAGGAGCAATAATTCTGGTTCCTGGGCCAGGGCCTGGGCAATGGTTACCCGTTGGCGTTCACCCGCGCTTAATTCATTGATATGCCTGTTTTTGAGCCTTAAGGTATCGGTTAGCCGTAGCGCCTCTTCGGCAATCTCTATATCTTTTTTTGTCTCAAATTGCAGGCGTTTCAGGTGGGGTATCCTGCCCATAAGCGTAATCTCCATCACTGTAAAAGAGAAATCCGTGGCAATATCCTGGGAAACAAAAGCGACTTTACGGCAGAATTCCTTTAATTCCATGGCGAGGATATCTTGATTGCGAAAATAGACTTTTCCTGATGAGGGTTTTAGTATGCGTGTTGTCAGGCGCAGCAGCGTGGTTTTCCCTGAGCCGTTTGGCCCAATAATACCCATAAAATCACCGGAAACCACATCAAGAGAGACATCTTTAATCACCTCTTCCTTATAATAGCCGCCTGCTAGATTCTCTATTTTAAGCAATATGCTCACGTGGCCTTCTTTTTTCGCTTAAGCAGGATAATAAATACAGGCGCCCCGATTATGGCAGTAATGACTCCGATAGGTATCTCTAAGGGGCCAAAAAACGTGCGCGAGATAAGGTCGCATCCAAGCATGAATATTGCCGCAGCCAGGCATGTTGTGGGAATGAGGATTTTATGGTTTGGCCCGACAATTGAGCGCATCATATGCGGCACAATCAGCCCTACAAAGCCGATTATGCCGCAGATAGATATAAGGCTTGCAGTAATCAGGGCAGAAATGAGGATTAAGAGTTTTTTGATATTCTGTGTGTCTATCCCCAGATGTATCGCTTCTTCTTCACCCATGCTTATTGCGTTTAAATCCTGGGCAAAAAGATATATTACGAATATACCCAGGAGCACAGGTATGGCTACCAGTAACACCAGTTTATAATCATAAACCTGTAAGCTCCCCCACAGCCACCAGTTCATTTCATGCATAGCTTCATTGCCGAATAAGGAGACCAGGAATACGATGATCGAAGAAAATGCCACGGAGATGATTACACCGGAAAGAATCAGGGATTTGTCGCAGATTTTCTCATTCTCGCGCGAAAGATTATAGACGATGAGAATGCTCGCTACTGCTCCCAGGAAAGCTGCCAGCGGCATGTAGAGCCGGGAGATACCTAGGATTACCGCAATTACCGCCGCCAGGCCTGCGCCGCTGGAGGTGCCTAAAAGATACGGTTCAGCAAGAGGGTTCCTTAATATGGCCTGCAAAGCTATCCCGGCAACTGCCAAACCGCCTCCTGTCAGGATTGCAGCCAGGATTCTAAGGAGCCGCATATTCAAGATAGGCTGGTTTTCCTTTAGAAAAAGATCAGCCACAGGAATATTTACTGTTCCTTTTATGGTTGCCAAAATCATGGCGGCACAAAGCAACAGAAACAGCACGAACAAGCTTCTTTTTAAATCCCTAATCATTTTTAGGGTACAGCCTTTTGTAAATTTCTCGTAAGCCCTCGGTTATCCTTGGCCCGGGCCTTAGCAAAATATCGGGGTTTATATCATTAAACACCCGTTTGTTCCTTACGGCATTGATATCCGACCAGCCGAAACGGCCGGCAACCAGTTTCAACGGCATTTCTCTATCCATGTAAGCCAGTATGATGCAGTCCGGGTTAGCATTAACCACTTTTTCAGCGCTATAGTTACTGTATGGCCTAGTGAGGTCATACGCGATGTTTATGCCGCCTGCCAGGGTAATTAACTCGTCGATAAACGAACCTCTGCCTGCAGTCATCAGGGGGTCACGCCAGATTTCAACAAAAACTTTTGCTTTCTTGCCCTGCTGGATAGCACTTACCTTAGAAGTTACTGCTTTAATATCCCTTCTCATATTATCTATTAATACTGCGGCTTCCCTGGATTTGCCGGTGATTCTTGCTATCTCGCTGATAGAATTAAGTAATTCCTCGATATTTGAAGGGTCAGAAACAAATACCTTTAATTTAAGCCGCCTTAATTCTCTTATAACCGGAGCCTGCTCCAGGCCGGTACAGAAGATGTAATCGGCCTTAAGGGATAGTATCTTTTCTATACTGGGATGGCTGAAATCCCCAACCCTTGGTTTATTTTTTACAGCCGGAGGGTAATTGCAATAGGAGCTTATTCCCACAATTTCTTCGTTTAGGCCTAATGCAAAAAGTATCTCTGTTGTTGAAGGCGCCAGGGAAATATATCTTGCTGCTGCCTGCGCCTTGCTTAAAAATAAAAGAATAAATACCGCGGTTAAGATTATTTTTTTCACAGGATAGCGCAAATAAAAAACCCGCCACTTTTTCTGGCGGGTCGCACCCAAATATTTGCTTGGCCCTTTCCACGAGGCTTTTCATATAGGTAGGTCTTCTGGCTCAGGCTTTAACCTACTTACTGCGTCTTCCCATCCCAAATTACCGGGACAGTGACTCTTGCAGCTTTCGTCTGCCTCTACAGCGGCGGGACCGCATCCGATTAACGGCTTTGGCTTATCGGAAGCCAAACCATGGCCTACTGGCCAACGGATTTCCCTTAACCTATAATCCAAAATGTCTTTTTACTTTAACACTTTAAAAGGATTTGTCAAATATTTTTTGCCCACGGGGGCAATACTGGCGCAATACCGATTAGCGCCAGGTATATAACCTCTCGTGGTGTTGCCGCGTCACCCCTCGGATAAGCGCGTTGATTCAGAATTCAATTCCCCTTCTTGCCTTTACGCCTTTCCTATAGTAATGTTTCCTTTCTTTTATTTCGCTTACGAGGTCTGCCATTTTTATGATCTGCGGATGGGCATAGCGGCCGGTAAGAATAAGTTCCGCTCCCCGGTTTTCTTTGATGATACCCAGCAGTTCTCCTAAACTAAGGAGGTTAAGTTTGAGGGCGATATTGATTTCATCCAGGATAACCATGGCATATGTATTCTTTCGCAGGACTTGCCCTACTTTCTTTAAACCTTTTTTGGCGAGCATTATATCTTTAGGCGCAGGAGATTTCTTTATAAAACATCCTCTTCCAAACTGCTCGATTTTTATATTTTTTATTTTTCTTAACGCTTTTATCTCTCCGTAATCCCTACCTTTGGCAAACTGGGCAATGTAAACCTTAAGGCCGTTTCCTGCCGCCCTTAATGCAAGGCCGAATGCCGCCGTACTCTTTCCCTTGCCGTTACCGGTATATACCTGGATCATTTTTTCTCCTCCCACCCGAATTTACCTACGAGCGGAACGAATACGCAGCCGCAAATGCGGCGTGTTTGCAATTTACCTTCTTTTTTATCTATCACGGTAAGCACCTGGCTTAAGGTTTCGCCCAGGGGCACGACCATTTTTCCCATATCTTGAAGCTGTTCGGCAAGCGGCAAAGGGATGCGAGGGCTGGCAGCGGTGATGATAATGCGGTCAAATGGCGCTTCTTCCGTCCAGCCGAGGGTGCCGTCTCCGACTTTTATTTTTACATCGTGATAACCGGCCGCATCCAACGCTATTTGCGCTTTTTTTGCGAGGGCCTCAAACCTCTCAATAGTATAAACTTTTCTCGCTAATTCTCGCAGGATCGCTGCCTGGTAACCAGAGCCGGTTCCGATTTCGAGCACCTTTTCTTTTCCGGTTAAGCCAAGGGACTCCGTCATAAGCGCGACCATATAGGGCTGAGAAATAGTTTGGCCTTCTCCGATAGGAATAGGATAATCGGCGTAGCTACTTTCCCGCCATTCTTGAGGGACAAACTTATGCCGCTCTACCTTGGAAAAAGCATCTATAACGCGCTTATCCTTTATACCCCTCAGGATAAGCTGCTCTTTTACCATCCGTTTTCTTAAGGTTTCGTAGTCCATATCTCTCTTATGATAAATGCGATGAATCTTAAGGTATCCAGCACCGGATTGATCCTACTTTTTTCCTTTCCATACACCGTCTTGATCGGGACGGATTCAATCTTAAAACCGGCCTTGGCACCCTTAATAAGCAATTCCGATTCTATTTCATATTTGTCAGTAGAAAGATTTATTTTTTCCAGCGCCTCCCTTTTGATAAGGCGGAAACCGCATTGGCTGTCATTGATTTTTTGTTTCGCGATAACCGAGATGAGCCAGGACATGAATTTATTGGTAAACAGGCGCACGAAAGGCATATCCTTTACGGTTTGCATCCTGTCTCCGATAAATATCTTGCTGTCGGAAGACCCGGCCGCACGTAAAAAAGACGGTATCTCTTCTGCGAGATGCTGCCCGTCTCCGTCCATGGCTATGACAGCGTCAAAATTGTTTTGCAGGGCATAAGCAAACCCCTTTATTAACGAGGCGCCCTTGCCTTCATTGTTTTCATTTCTTATCACTACCGCCCCTGATTTTTCGGCGATGCCGGAGGTATCATCTCCTGAACCGTCGTCTATCACGATAACAGGGAGGTTTAAATTTAACCCTTTAATCCGGCCTATCAGCCAACCGATTGTTTCGGATTCATTATATGTCGGTATTATTATGCAGGCCTTCATTCTTTCCAGAATCTCCGGAACATAAACCATTGATCGGGATATTCGGTTATGTATCTTTCAAAAATTTTAAGGTAAGTTTTCATGATTTCTACGGTATCGTTCCTCCTGTTTCCGGAAGGTGTTACTACAATAGGCGGCTCCATCCGCAGGGTGAAACTATCGTCTTTATTGCGCAGCATAAATCCCGCAACAATCGGAGCGCCAGTCCTTAGGGAAAAGGCAGCCGGGCCCTCTGGAAAAACCGTGGGTTTTCCGAAAAAAGGTAAAATCGCGCCGTCTTCGGTAAAGTCCCTATCTCCTACCAGAGCTACTGACTCATTTTTCTTAAAAACCGCAAGTGACTCTCTTACTGCTTTGGCAAGAGGGATAACTTTCACACCCTTACTTTCCCGTTGGGCATTGAAAAAGGAATTCACTTTCTTGTATTTATGCGGTAGGGCAACCACCCAGAACGGATACCCTAAAAGCGCAATGGTTATTCCTCCTAGCTCCCAATTCCCTATGTGCGCGGTTAAAATCACAATACCTTTCCCCTTTTTAAAAGCTTCATCAATATAATGGGTATTTTCTAACTGGACATTCTTTTCTATCCACTTTTTATCTATTTCCTGGAAGCGGAAGAAATCAACGAGGTATTTTGCGAAGTTGCGGAACATGTTGATTTGTAACTCCCGTATTTCTTTCTCTGTTTTATTGGGGAAAATAACCCTCATGTTTTCTGTTGCATACCTGCGGTCACGGAATGTCAAGAGAGACCGGATATCGGAACAGAATACAGCGATCCTGTACCCCCATTTTAAGGGTATATGTAAGGCCAGGAATTGGCCTATCCTGTAGAGGTAGTAATCAAGCATGCGGTAGTCCGAGAAGTAGCTTGGCGATATCAAGCGCAGCTTCGGGTTTGGCTATATACCTGCTGCATTCTCGCATAGTTTTTAATTTCTGCGGTTTATTGAGCAAATCTTCAATGGCAAGATGGGTATCTTTGGGGTTGTTTACTTTTATAGCCGAGCCCTTTTCCATCAGGTAATCCGTATTGTGCATCTCCTGTCCAGGCAGGGGCTTTACGATGACCATAGGCAAATTATTACTTAAGACCTCAGCCGTAGTTACTCCCCCTGGTTTTGTAATTATAATATCCGAGACGCTCATCAATTCATTGATATTGTTGACATAGCCCAGGAGTATTATTTTTTTCTTGCATCTTTTTATTTTTCTACGGAGAGAGCGGTAAAGTTTTTTATTGGTGGCGGTGACGATAATCTCTTCTAAGGGGCAGCTAACCATTTCCAGGGATTTTACGATAGCCTTAATGGGCCCTAAGCCTTGTCCTCCCCCCATTATTAAAATAACGGATTCTTCGGCGCTTAATTTAAGTTTTTCTCTCAGGCGGTATTTATCCTGCGTTTCGTTAAACCGAGGGTCAAATGGTATTCCTAGGGCCCTGATTTTTCCCGCAGCCACCCCTTTCTTTATCAGGCGTAAACTTACATCTTCCGACGGGCTTATATAGTAATCTACGGCGTCATAAACCCAGTATGAATGCGGCACGTAGTCGGTAAGAACGCCGATAAGCGGAAGGCTAGAGTTATACGTTTTTTTATAATCTGCAACCATCCCGCAGGGAAACGCCTGGGTGCAGACCACGGCATCGGGATTAAAGCGGTCAAAAAGGTTCTTTAGCTTCGGGGAGTTGAATTTATGGATTGTATCTTTCATCTTTTCTATGCTCTTTACGATTTTCGGGTTATCGTAAAGGTAATCCCAGAGTTTGGGAGTGCGTTTTATTACTTCCATATAAATGCGGTTTACGATTTTTTCAGAGATGGGATTGGTGTAATTGAAGGCGTTTATATTCAATATCTCGGTTTGAGGGGCAAGCATCTTTAACGCCTTTTCAATGGCAAGGGTAGCGCTATGGTGCCCGGAGATTTCGGAAATATACATTAAGATGATGCGCCTGCGGATGCCCATAATCAGATTCTTCCTTCTTCGTAGAGTGAGGTAAAGGCCTTTACGATCCCGGGGTTGAATTGAGTGCCGCTTTTTTGTTTTATTTCGGAAATAGCATTTGATTTGGTCAATGCTTTCCGGTAGGGCCTGTCAGTAGTCATCGCGTCAAAGGTATCTGCAATGGAGATGATTGCCGCAATAAGGGGAATCTCTTCGCCTTTTAGCCCATCGGGATAACCTGAACCGTCATATTTTTCGTGATGGTATTTTACCCCTAGAAGTGCATCCTGCAGTTCTTTTATCGGTGAAAGGATGTTTACGCCGATAAGCGGATGTTCGCACATGCGTTTTTTTTCTTCTTTATCCAGAAAGTCCTTTTTGTTGAGTATGGATTCCGGTATGCCGATTTTTCCGATATCGTGTAAAAGACTTGCGATTTGAAGCTGTTCTAGGAAGTTTTCCTTTAACTTGGTTTTATTATCCCGGCTCATTTTCCTGGCGATTTCAAGGCTAAGGTTGGTTACCCGCGCAGTGTGGCCGTGCGTATGCGGGTCTTTGGCTTCGATTGCCGCAGCCAGGGCAATGGTAGTATGGATAAAAAGGCGCTTATTTCTCTGGAGCTCGGTTTCCAAATCCTGGAAAAGCCGGGCATTCCTGAGCGCCATCGCGACGTCAGAAGCAAGAGCGGCAAAGAAACCCAGTTCTTCTTTAGCGAATTTCTTATTAGTTTTCTTATTTCCCAGAAGCAGGAGCCCCAATAGTTCATTCCTGAAATAACTGGGGATACAGGCAATAGTTTCAAATATATCCATCTGATAGAGGATGCTATTTAGCAGCTTTTTATCCTCGGGAGTTACATTTTTCCGTTTCAAGGCCTTTTTAATCTGTTCGTAAGTAAGCGCCCCGTCTCCCAGTATTTTTTTATCCAGCCTCTTGCGGAAGAAATAAATCAGCGGATTATCCGCGTCCATGCGCGCAAAACCTTTGGGGATTTTAAGGCCTCTTGCGCCCCTTGAGACAGTCAGGATGTAGGTATCTTTTTCTTTATCGTGCAGGAGGATGCCGGCGTGCCGGACATTAAGTTTCTGGGTCATCATGCGCACTATCATCCTCATAAGGGTCTGCGGCTCATGCACAAGAATCATGCTTTTTGCCGCGCCCTCAAGTTCTTTCTTATAGTCAATAGGCATTGGGATAAAAGGTTATTTTTTTGGAGGGAAAAGGTAATTCAAGACAATGCGTTCCAGTTCATCCAGCTCAAGGGGTTTATGTACATATGCGATTGCGCCCAGTTGCCGGCACTTCTCAAATACCCCTTCTTCATCCGGCTTTCTTCCTGTAACCATAATGACCTTAAGCTCGGCCTTTAATTCTTTTATCCGGCGCAAGGTCTCTATGCCGTCCATCCCGGACATTTTAATATCCAGTAGCACCATATCCGGTTTTTGCGCCTCTACCAGCGTGCATGCCTCTTCTCCGGAAGATGCAGTGGTGACGTCGATTTTTCTCTTACGAAAAAAATTAGCGGCGAATTCGCGCACGTCTTCTTCATCATCCACTATCAAAAGCTTTACCATTAAATAAACAATGCCTCCGGCGTTTATTGTTTATTTACTCCGCACTATGTGCGGAGTATCAGTCCGTTTCGTTACGTTCTTTATTTTATCAAAATACCGACCAAGGTCAATCTTATTCGTAAATTAAATTGATCTTAAATGTTTCTTCGGGCTTAGCCATTTTATCAGGAAAATGTCCAAAAGGAGAAGCTTCTTTTATAGCTTTTACTGCTGGCTCAACCAGTGAATTGTCCGTAGTATTGATTATATCGGGTTCACCGATAAGATTTCCGTTTTGAAGTAGCCTGAAACTGAGCAATACCCGCCCTTTCATCTTTTTAGGCCCGGCTGATTTTGCAACATTCTGGATTTTGGCGATGATTGATTGCCGGTAGTCAGAGGGAATTCCAGCGGCTGCCATGGAGTTTAATGATTCCGTCTCTACAGAGGTGGAAAATCTTTCAGTTACGATTTCTCCGTTTACCATTTTTGAGATAAAGCCCTCTTTTGGTTTTATATCGGAGAAATTTGAGTAAGGTTCTTCTCCTGTAATGATGTGGGGCGTCAGGAGAATTACAAGTTCATCTTTGGTTACCACGTCGCTTACACTGCGGAAGAGGAATCCTAATCCGGGAATGTCTCCCGCAAGGGGTATCTTTTTTACTGTTTTTACGTGTTTATCTTTGTGTAGCCCGCCGATAATAATCGTCACGCCATCTTTAACCATGACCGTTGTTTCTGCTTCGGATGTTGTCAGGTCAGGGACATCGGTCCCCTGGTCGTTCACCTCTACTTTAACAAGGGTTCCCTCGCTTATTTCAGGTTTAATCTTCATGGTTATAAAATTATCTCTGTTAATGGTAGGAGTAACATGCAGCTTGATGCCGGTTTCCAGAGTATTTGGCGTTACCGTGGTAGTTGTTGTTTGCGCATTCACGACTGCCGAAGAGGTCAGGTATGTCTGTTTTCTTCCGACAAGAATACTTGCTTCCTGGTTATTTGTAGCTACAATTCTGGGGCTTGAGATGATTTTTGTGTCGCCGATAGTGCGCAGGGCATCAAGCACCGCTTTATATTGGCCTGCTCCTGTAAGAGTGGTATTTGCCGTCCCAAGGGTGAGTCCGCCGACAGAACCACCAGGCAGGCTGCTTAATACCTTGAAATATTTTTCAATCCAGTAACCCCAGTCCACGCCCATTGTGAATGAATCCGAAGGAGTAATCTCAATGATTTGCGCGTCAATCAGCACCTGCGGAGTTTTTTCGTCAAAGGCCTTTATAATTCGGGCTATTTCTTTTAATTTATTCGGATAGTCAGTGACGACTACCTTATTTGTCCTCTCATCTTTTTTGACGCTGCCAATCCCTTTTGTGACCGCATCCTGGAGTTTTTCGCTTAACTTATCGGCTACGGCATAGTTGAGGCTAAAAACCCTGGTTTCCAGTGGCACATCTGCCTTAGAGATAAAATCCTGCATCGCTTTTATAGTTTCCGGAGAATCCATTAAAACCAATGTATTTGAACCGTCATCCGGCACTATCCTGCCGACATTAGTTTTCATCTGGGTCAGTGCCCGCGATAAATCCGCGGCCTTGGCATATTGGAGATGGACTATCTTTACTTCCTTTCTGTCTTTAAAGCGCCCGCCGTATGTCAGTTCATAATCCCTCTGGGTCATTACGTTAATGATATTACCTTCCCGTATGTATGCCAGGTCATTAGCCAGGAGGATTATCTCAAAGGCGTCGAAGATATCTACATCCTTTAAAAAGAGCGTGACCTTACCGGTTACATTCTTACCGATAGCTAGGTTCATCCCCGAACGGTTTGAAATCATTTTAAGGACGTCTACGATATCCATCCCTTTTATATCCAGAGAAATCTTATTTTGCTGGCTGGCTGTGGGCGGTTGTGGAGCGGTCCCGGTTTCGTAGGCCTGCGCTAAGGATGGCATAGCGCCAGATAAAAATAAAATGAGAACAAAGATAAATTTATTTTTCATCATTCCTCCTTACAGGAAAAGTTCGAATTTCTCCCCCCTGTAATTTAAGATTATTTTTCCGTCCATGATTTTCTCAACCTGTATTTCTCCGATAAATTGCCCCGCGGTCAGATAGTATGTTTTCTGAGATCTCTTGTCTTCGATAACCGCCTGAGGGTTATCTCCGGAGATGATTCCTACAAGGGCGATATCCTTGACCATATCCGAAGTAGCCGCATTTATAGGCGAGCCCATCCCCTGCGTGGTTTGCGCCCCGAATATATTACGGTTTTTTAAATCACCGGCATAAAATTCATACGGCTTTATTTCCGGCTTATCTGATATTTTGTTTTCGGCAGGGTTTTCTTTTGTGCCCTTGAGCATTTCAATTCTTTTGGAGCCGAAAAAAGGATAAACCAGTGAAAAGGAAAGATAAATACAGGAAATAATAAAGATCGTCCAGATTGCTTTATCCGTATTGAAATCAGCGGGGAGAAAAAAATTGAAGCGCGGTTTATTTCTTTCTTTAGATGCCTTGCCTTCTTTATTTAAAAGTGTTTCTTGCGGCTGTTTTTTTGGGCCTCGGATTAGTTTTAATAGTTTTTCTTCCGGTGCACTGGAGTCTCTCATGCGCCTGTCCTCTCTGAAATCAGCTTCCTGATCATTTCTCCGTCTACTGACGGGGCATCTTTTATCACGGCTGTTTCAAGCGCATCGTGGCAGAGCATGGATATCCTGCGGGGATAACCTTGAGTTTGCTGGTAAATAAGTTTTATTGCTTCATCGCTAAATAGCGTGGGTGCGCCGTTATATCCTGCCTGTTTGAGGCGAAACACTATCATTTCCCTGGTTTCTTCCTCATCCAGGGGGTTGATAGTGTATTTTAGGGCAACTCTATCCATAAAATTGCGGACCCTGGTTATCCGGGGGAGTAATTCCACCTGCGCCAGAATTATTAGCTGCAGCAGTTTATATTCATTGGTTTCGTAATTCAGGAGCATCCTTAAGACCTCTAGATTCTCAGGGGTTATTTTTTGTCCCTCATCAATAAGCAGGACAATGGTTTTATTTTCATCTACGCCTTTCTGAAATAAATATTTTTCCAGGGCTTCCTTGAAATCCAGCGTGGATTTAAAGGGCGGAGTAATGCCAAACATCTTGACCAGGCTAAATAGGAATTGGAATTCCGATTTATATCCGGGGTCCAGGATCATGTGGAAGATATAATCATTTTCGTCTTTGAACGCCTGTAGAAGCGTGCGGGAAAGCGTGGTTTTTCCTGTTCCAACATCGCCTAGGATGACACAGAGCCCGCGGCGTAGCCTTACGGCAATCTCAAGCCGTTTTAATGCGGTATTGTGGCTGGTTGAATGATAAAAGAAATCAGGGTCAGGGCTTGTGGAAAAGGGTTCTTTTTCTAATCCCAGTACTTTAAAGTAGCTCATCTTTAATCTGTTTAAGGGATTTCTTCTCTTTTCTTAAGGTATGTATTTTATTTAATCTTTCTACTGTAGAATCATCAAAATAACGAAAGCGCGTCTCAGGGCTTCTGCTAATCTCCTTAATAAGGCCTATCTTGAGATAGAATTTTAAGGTATGAATAGAGTAGCCAGTCGAACGCGCTAAGTCTTTAATTAAAAATATGTTAGGAGTTTTTATGTCCATGCTCTCTAAGTAGAGAGTAGACCACAAAATCCGGGTTTTGTCAAGAAGTTTTTAATGGAATGATTCCTAATCCAAAAGGATTTGGGAGATGGAAAATGCGGCTTCCAGGCCTGCGGTTTCCGGCTTACTGCTAAATTGAAGCCTTTTAATCTGCAGAAGCGCCAGGGAGGTCTCCACATCATAGATGAATTTCATAAAATCCTCTAATGCGCCTTCTGCCCTTAAATCAACGACTACTTCTTTGCTTCTGGTAGTGGCCTGAGGCCGTATATCAATTATACGAATATTGGCATCTTTGGCTAAGCTATCTAGCTCAGCAAGGGTTAGCGCCAAGGGGTTTTCCGCTATACCTTCAGGCGCATTTAATCTGCCGGTATATTTATTTTTAATCTGTTCCTTCTGGTTCAATAACCTTAGATATCTCTTTAGTTTACTCCGGGCAGTATTGATTTCTTTATTAAGCGCGGCATTCCTGCTTAAGAGTGGAGAAATAATAAAATTAAAACATACTGCTATCAGGAATACGGATACCGCCAGATATAAAATACCCCTCTCTCTTTTGTTCAGTACTTTTATCATTTTCTTAAGCAGCCTATTTCAAAATCTATGATTTCTCCCGTAGAACTCTTTCTTTTGCTGGCATACTTCGGCTTTATATTAAAAGCCTTAAAAACTTTTGATTTTTCCAATTGGTCGACAAACGCAAGGACGCCATCCATTGCGGTTGTTTGGCCGCGCACGGTAATCGAACTATTCTCTTCGTAAGTGAGGCTGGTGAGGCTTACTTGCGCAGGTACGATCTGATAAAGCTCGTGCAGTATCGTTAAGGTAGAAGGTTTTTGTAAACGGCCCTGTAAGAACCTGGATCTTTTTTCTAATAGCGCAAGCGGCTGGGCTTCTTTTTCAATCTTGACTAACTCCCGATTCAGCCGCTTAAGATAATCGGCTTTATTGCTCATACTCTTGGCCAATCCTAAGGCCGAAATTAAGATTATCCCGCATAATAGCATTAGCCTCTCTAGCCGCTTCTTGAGCAAAAGCTTTTTCTTGGCCTCTTCTTTTTTATCTTGAGGCAGGAAATCAAGTGAAAGAGGAACTTCTTTTAAGGCAAGGCCTATAAGGGCGGCGAAAGATTTTTCCGTGCCGGAAAGTTTTTCTACGAAATCTTTTTGGGCATTTATTTTAGCCGCGTAAGGCAGGTGGGTAACAGCTAAATTAAGCTCTGGTTTCAACCGGTCAGCTAACGTAGGGGCATTAGCCGGAGAACCTAGAACAATGATCTTTGCCGGAGGCAGGGTAGATACCTCCTTTAAATACGCCTCTTTAGTTTTATTTATTTCTTCTGCCAAAAAGCGGCAAGGATCTTCATTTTGAGGAATCCTGACGTATCTGCTTAAGAGTAGTTTCTGCGAGCCGATAACGGCTATTTCTGCCTGAAAAGAGTCGGAATCGATAAGGATAACCGGTTGCTCTTCTCTTGCCGCGCAGAAATTATATAAATTGCGGATTCCGTAAGAACCTAGGGTAATAGAGAAATTGCTGATTTTTAACTTCTGGAAATTATTTACAAGACGGTTGATTACGTCTTTATGCATGATATTCAAGGTGATGTTGGTATATCCCTGTTTATCCGTAGACACAACCTGATAGCCGGTAACGAGCTCATCCATCGAATATGGCAGGTATTTCGGGGACTGGAACGTCGCGATCCTTTCTATCTCTTCGGGTTTTTGCGAAGGCACTTTTATGTATCTGGAAGTGACATTCTGGCGGGATAAAGAAACAATCAAGCGGTCATTATTGTATCCTAAGGTTTTTAGGATCTGATTCAAGCGGCCAAAAAGATTCTCTTCATTCGTATCCGCAGGAAGCTCTTCGTAGGCCAGGGCAATAAACTCTCTTCCTATGCCGCTATGTAGGCATTTAATGACCTTTATGGAATTCTGGTTAAATTGGCAGACGAAAAGCGATTTTTTCTTAAAGGAGAATAACTTGTTAAGGATATTTTTCATTCTCAATGCGTTCCATAAGTTTAGGCTTCATTTTATACTATAACTTCTGTTTATCCAATTGCAAGATTAATTTTGGTGCCAGTAAACTATATTCTTGGCGGTGCGGTCGTAAACCACGGAGATTCTTTTAGTCGTATTCCTGAATCCTCCCTTTGCCTCTATCCTTAGGTTACTAGGTATAGCGGTGAAATAGGGAACAGAACGGTCAATTATTTTAGTCTGGTCGTTAATCTGCCCTGCTAATCCAAGCGCTTTTTTAATAGCTTCCTGATTTATATCTGTGCTGGAAAATGGCTCGATACCTGCTTTCTGTGCGCCCTGCCTGTAGCCATCTATGGCGGACAATAAATTAGGAATAGCGCCTTCTATGGTTTTATCAGCTTCCCCGCTATCAATCATTTCTTTGGTAGTGGTCCCGAAGATAACCTCCAATACCCGTAACGGCGCAGTGTTTAAATCTATCTTGTTATCACCGTAGGTAGTAATAAAATCCTTAACTTTGGCGAAAGCTTCCTGCGCCTTGTTACGGTAATCAAATATTCCTTTCGACTGATAGAAATATTCCAGGATCAGTAACAATTCTTCAGGCTTCTTCAACGGTTCTTTTTTAGCGAGTTCTATTGTCGTAACGGGATTCATCCAATCTATTATGACATTGGTTAATTCTGCGGCATCCTCTACTTGCGCAAGGATAAGCAGTATGGACAATTTATCACGGTCAAAATCAGAGTGGCCGTTGATATTTAGCTTTCCCTCTTCATTGCTTAGCGCGCATTCAAAATATCCGCCGTCATCCCAGTTTTTCTTTAATGGGTTATCGGGTTTGGCCGAAATAATCGCCTGGTTTATTCCTGCCTTTGCCAGATAATAGGCCTTTAAGCTGTCTCTCTGGTATCTGGCCAGGGTAAGGTTTACAGAGGCCCGGTAACCTAATCCCACGACGAATACGGCCAGGATCGCCAGTATCCAGAGGGTAATCATGAGAATCGAGCCTTTTTTATTCATAGCAGTTATTTTATTTCAAGCGGCACAGTCTTGTTAAACTCTACTAAATCTCCTCGTTTCTCTCCTTGCTGCAGGGTTAAGGTTATTTTAACGGCGATAGGCACGAGATTAAGCTGGCTTTCTTCGGGCCAGCTCTCCTGCCATTCATAAGGGCTAGAAGGGTTTCTCGTGGCATAGGCATAACGGAAAGAAAGTGCTTTTACATTGCCGCATATTTCATCCGGCAGTTGCGTAAGTGCCTCTACTTTTTTTAAAGAATCAATTCCTTTATAGCAGTAACGCCTTAAAATCCCGTCTACAAGTTCATACTTTATACGGCAGATATCCGGGTTTAATTTACCGTTGGCGTATGTATCAAGTAAACTGATAAAATCCATGGAGCCGGCTGTCCCCTTAAAATGGGAATCATTCTGGGTATATTGAAAGGAATTTTTTAGATCCAATTCTATTCTGTTAAAGGCAATCCTTGCGTTTGTGGATACCTCAAATACGGAATCAGCCCTCTTATAGCTTGAAATCCCCGTCTGGAACGCCGAATACAAACTTAAAATAATAATAGTGGCGATTGACGATGCTATAAGAAGCTCAACAAGCGTAAACCCCTGTTTATTTCTCATTTATTTATAAGATAGGTTAAAAAATCCAGGGAATACTCCTCCTGCCTTTTTTGGGGCCATGAGACAGAGAAATGGAGTTCCTTGAGGTCAGGGATATCTGCTTCGGTTAAATCAGTTATATTGTAATTCCATTTAAATACGCCCTGCTGGCTGGTTACGTTTGGAAAACCTTTTTCTATCTCCCAGATTTTTTCTTCAGCTATATAACAGGCGCGGCCTATATTTTGGGCAAATACCGCGGCAGATAGTGATGCGGTAAAGGAACGGAAGATAAAGACGATTGCCGTGCTCAAAATTGCCAGGGCAATCAATACCTCCAGTAACGAAAACCCTCTATTCTTTTTTAATAGCAATTGTCGCACCTTTGATTGAGAGGCAAAATTTTTGCTGGTTACTGTTTTGGAAACATATTATAGCATTATCCGCGCTTGAGTCAGGATAAAAATAAACTCCCTGTGTTTCTTCGGGCGTAATTGAAGAAATGCTGATGCCGCGGGGGGTTTCGTATACGCCTGAAAATCTTCCCTTTATTTTTTCTAACGTGCTCTCTTGCGTTACGTAATATGCCTGGAATTGCGCTTTCTCCTCATCGCGGTTTAACCCAAGGTAGAAAATTTTCTCTTGTGAGATGGCGCTTGACTGCAGGTAGCGTGATAAGTAATAGATTTCTTTAGTGAAATTCTCCAGCTCAAGGCTTGAGAATGTATTGCGGAATCTTGGAATTGATACCGTAGAGAGGACCCCTATAATAACTATTACGATAAGCAGTTCTATAAAGGTAATTCCGCGCCGCCATTTAATTGCAGATGTCATCTTCGGCTTTGGTTTCGTCAGGTCCCTTGGAGCAAAGTTTATAATCCTTATCAGCGCTGCTGATCAGCTCATATTCATAATCCCTTCCCCAGGGGTCTTTGGGTTCTTTTTTCAGGTAAGGGCCTTTCCATCCGGCTACTCCGGGGTTTGTCCTTAACTCCTGTAAACTGTTAGGGAAATGCCCTGTATCCATTTCAAACATATCCAGGCCCAGGGCGATACTACCCTGTATATCAGATTTTGCCGCGGTAACACGCGCCTGCTCCGAGCGGCCGACAAGCCGCGGCATAACCATTGCCGCAAGTATGCCTATGATGATTACGACGAGCATAAGTTCAATCAAGGTAAATCCGTTCGCGTTGTGGGTTGTGGGTTGTGGGTTGTGCGTTTTATTCATTAGGGCCTCCTTCTACTGCTTGGATAAATTTATTAAGCTTTCTGCCTAGTTTATCATACTCTTCTAAGAAATACGCGTATTGTTCTTTATCCTGCATAGATTTCGTTCCAAATAATAACTGTAAATGTTCAATAGTTTCATTACATGAAGAATGTGCGAATATTAAGAATCTTGCATATTCTTGAGGATACTTCTTGCGCCCAAAACCCTCTACGATATTAGCTGAGATTGCCTTGGCTGATCTGCGTATCTGTGAACCTTCTTCATACATTTCTAATTGAGGCAACTTTAATGTCATGCTATGTATCTCAACAGCTAGCTTGTGCGCAAGTTGGTATATTTCTAAATCGCTATAATTCTGCATATATATTTTTTCTACGCCTAACGCATGACGCATAACGCCTAACGCACAACGCTATTTTACGATTAAGTTGATTTGGAAAATGGGCAGTAACATCGACAGGACAATAAACCCGACGACAATCCCCATTACCAGGATTATCACCGGCTCAAGCAGCCGTGTCAGCGCCTTAATAGTCCTTTGGGTATCCTTTTCGTATTCATTGGCAATGCGTAAAAGCGATTTATCCAGAGAGCCGGTTTCTTCTCCGATCGCGGTTATATTAGTCACAAATTCCGGGAAAAGCCCGGAGTCCCTAAAACAGGTATACAGAGTTGCTCCGTCGGCAATCTTACTTTTGATTTTTTTCATTTCCTCTTTTAAAACCTGGTTATCCAATACCGTAGCTGATATATCAAGCGCGGAGGTAATCGGGATTCCGCTGCCAAGCAATAAAGAAAGCGTGCGGCTCAAGCGTCCTATTTCGGTCTTTAAAATAATCGGGCCAAAGAGCGTCATTTTCAGCTTGAACCTGTCTACGGATAACCTTCCCTGCGGGCTGCGGTATAGCCGCTGGTATACGAAAATCAATAGTGAAACCATGATGATGATAAGCCACCAGTAACCGCGTATAAAAGCCGAAGTAGAAATCAGGAGTTGCGTGGGTAAAGGCAGGGCTTGTCCCATATCTTCAAACATACTTACGAGGCGTGGTATGACGAATACCAGTAACACTATTACGGTAGCGATACCTACGCAAAGGACAAAAAGCGGGTAAGTTAAACTCGCACGCAGGGAATTCCTGAATTCGTCCTGCTCCTCCAGGAAATCGGAAAGCTCCTTAAGGGCGCTGTTTAATTTACCGCTGGACTCTCCCGTGTGCAGTATAGAAGTATATAAATCAGAGAAAGTATTTCTATGAGTGGATAAACTTTCTGAAAGCGAGCTGCCGTTCCTGATTTTGTCAATGACGTCTTTGAGTAATTCTTTTAAATACCTGTTATCGGTTTGTTTGGTGAGGATATTAAGGGCGTTGACTATGTTTATCCCTGAATCTATCAGACTTGAAAGCTGCCGGGTAAAAAGCACAAGGTCCTTGCTTGAAACTTTTTTGAAGCCAAATGTTTTTTTGGATGCCAGGGCAAGGGTTGTGGGAGTTACCGAGACAGGAAAAAGCTGCATCCCGGACAATTTATGAATGGCGTCCTGTTCTGATTCTGCTTCTATCTCTCCTTGGATAATTTTATTCGGCGCGGATTTTGCGGTATAGGTATATGTGGGCATGCTTATTCAGGAAGTTCTTCCTGTTGCGTGACGCGGATTACCTCGGTAAGCGTAGTCAGCCCCTTGGCGACCTTCTGCAGGCCGTCGTGGCGCAATGTGCGCATACCTTGGGATATGGCTTTCTGTTTTATCTGCTGGCTGGAGGCATGGGTTAAAATCAATTCGCGGATCGGCTCGGTAATGGTAATGATTTCATAAATGCCTGTCCTGCCGCGATAGCCCGTAAACCTGCATTCCTCGCAACCTTTGCCTTCATAAAATTCTATTTTGTGCGCGTCAAAAGACAACTCTTTGATCTGCGCCAGTATTTCTTCGCTGGGTTTTACAGGGGTTTTGCAATGCTGGCAGATAAGCCGCACCAGCCGCTGGGCAATAAGGCATTCTAAAGATGAGGATACAAGGAACGGCTCAATCCCCATATCCAGTAACCTGGTTACTGCTCCTGCCGCGTCATTGGTATGTAGTGTCGAGAAAACCAGGTGGCCGGTAAGAGCAGACCTTATGGCAATCTCGGCGGTTTCGTAATCCCTTACCTCTCCTACCATCATTATGTCAGGGTCATGCCTTAACATGTGGCGCAGCGCCACCGCAAAAGTGAATCCGATTTGCGGATTTACCTGAATTTGGTTAACGCCCCGCAACTGATATTCAATAGGGTCTTCTATGGTGATGATTTTTACTGCCGCGGAATTTAGCTGCGCCAGGGACGCATACAGCGTCGTGGATTTTCCTGAGCCAGTCGGCCCGGTGACAAAGATTATTCCGTGCGGTTTCTTGATTACTTCTCTTATTATCTTAAGGTCCTCGGGAAACAGGCCCAATTTTTCAAGCTCGAGGAAGAAACGTGAACCAAGGATTCTGATATGCACTGCCTCTCCGAAAGCAGTAGGAAGTGTAGAGACACGTAAATCAACCTCTTCGTCATTGACCCTTATTTTTATCCTTCCATCCTGCGGCATCCTGCGTTCAGCTATATTAAGCTTAGCCATGATTTTTACGCGCGAGACGATTGCCGGGTGGAAATATTTTATGGTCTCTGGTATGTTTATATCATAAAGCACGCCGTCAATCCTGAACCTGCTGCGTAATTCATTCTGAAATGGCTCAAGGTGAATGTCGGTTGCCCTGTCTTTGATTGCCTCTGATAGCACCTGGTTTACAAACTTGATAATCGAGGCGTCTTCCGCAAGGGCCTCCAGGTTTAAGTTCTCGGCGGTGTCCGTTGACATCTTTAACTCTTCTGTAGGCGGCTTCTGCGCAATCATCTTCTCCAGGGTCTCGGCACCTACGCCGTAATATTTACGTATTGCCTCGAGGATTTCTATTTCACTTGCCAGGACACCCTTTATCTCAAACCCTAAGAGCAGGCGGATATCATCAAGGGTCCGTATATCCAGGGGGTTTGTCATGACAATAGTCAGGACATTATCCTCAAATTTTAAAGGTATTATTTTATAGTGGCTGGCGAATTTCGCGGGAACCTTCTGGATAACCAGCGGCTCAATATCCTTATCCGCAAGCTTTACGTAAGGGATATTTAAGTGGCGGGAAAGCAGGTTAAATATCTTTTCTTCCGAGGCAAATCCGAGCTTGACTAAGGTGGTACAGATGAATTCCCCTGTTTTACGCTGCTCTATGAGCCCTACTTCAAGCTGCTCCGGGGTAATTACCCCCTCTTCTACCAGGAATTCTCCTATAAGTATATCGTCTCTTTCCGGCATAAAAACTCCTTGAATGAAATATTATACTTTACTGCGGCTAATCTTGCAAGGCGTTTTATGGGATTTGTCGCGGAAAGCGAGGGAAATCTAGCAGTGAATTTGTAACGTATTCTATCTAGTCATTTCCTTTGCAAATTTTTCTAATCCTAAAAAATATTGAGGATCTTCTTTACGTATTTTCAGTAAATATCCGGCGATTTCTTTATTCTTAAACGTTTTGATTATATAATCAGAAAACCAATCATATGTAGCATCTTTGTCAATTATCTTTCTTAAAAAGGCATCTTCTATCGAATCCAAATCATCTAAATAACAGTCTAATTCATAACTTTCAAATTTACCACCATTCTCCTTAAGGATTGGTTTATTCTTGCTTATGGTATAAAGAATTTCACGATTCGCGCCTTGTTTTAGTTTTTCATCTAACCTTATTATCATACTAAAAGATCTGTCCTCTTGATTATTCTGCGATTCATGAATTTGAAGTGGAATTATTATGGCAGCAGCAACAACAGCTATAACTTCTATTATCCTCAATATTTTTTCTACTATCGTCCACTTAATTTTATCACTCATTTTTACTCCTTATCCGTTTTTAGTGAAAATCTTTCAGAAATTACCAGAAACTTTCATACTAATCGGAAAGCTGCACCGTGTCTTTATTCTACCCCCTCACTAAACCATTGTCAATTCAAAAATCCCTTCGAAGCGGCTGGCTTGGCTGGAATTTCGATGGAGAACGCTATCAGCTATCAGAACGTGGTTATCTTTTCGGCAGTTATAGCGGCTTAGTGCGGCACCTGGGGAGAACGTCAGCTTATTCTCTTTTATTATACTTATCATATAGCATGCCCATCCAAATCATAGGGAACCGAAGAAAACCTAAAGAAGAGTGTTGAAAGGTCGGCATTCACCGGGTTATATGTTACTGTCCCAGTCCAATCAGGGTTGCCGGTATAAACAGCACCGCCAATTTCTACGTCTTGAAAGATAGGTAAGGTAGGAGTTACTGCGAAAAGTTTCAAACCAACAAAACTAAGATTTTCTGCAGGAATAGTTCCACAAAAATATCCTAAAGAATTACTTTGTGAAAACAGTGGTAGATCAAAAGGTCTATCCCCCCATCTATTTTGTATCACTAAAAACAAATTTGTTATGTGATTTTCATAACCTTGAATATACCAACTGTGAAATGTTTGAAAGGGAATTGAAAGCGGGATTGGATTGACAAAGAGGACAGGATACCATGATAGGTCTGATTGGCTAAAAAATACCCCACAGGAATTACCTATACCACCCGCATACATATAAATAAGATTACTGCATTCTACTGAGAAAATATTTCTATTTAGTCTTACCGAGATATGTCCCTTAAATTCTCCTGACCCAACCCGTACGAATATACGATAAGTTCCCTGTGTCAGCATATATTCATTGCCATAACCAAATCCGGACAAATCAAAATCCTCTTCCCATGAAGGCATGGCGTCAAGAGCATTTAAAATAGAATTATATTCTTCGATTCTTTCAAATGTAAAAGTTAATGTTTGCGTTTGGTCTTTTGTTAAATTAATATCCTGTGATAATTCCATGTTGTTAAAAATTGCTTTGATATGATGCATTCCGGATGTAAGCCGAATTGGGGTTCCGTGCGTAGCGGAATCATGCGCCCCATAACCTATCAATGTATCACCATCATAAATAACTGCTGAATTTATGTCTATCCCCGTTATACTATTAATCTCTTTTCCTTCCGGATTATGGCAATGGACAATGATACTTGCGTCTAGTTGAGCATTAACTTGAACGAATATTACTTGCGTATCCGAAATCTGACCTGCAGGATTTTTAAGTTGGCAGGAGATTGCATAGATTCCTTTACCGGGGAGATTTATCGTTTCATCAAACTCAGCAACCGGGGAATCTTGATTATTGGGTATCCAGAGGTCGGATGGCTTAAGAAGATATGTCTGGGTTGGGAGTATTGTGTTATCATCCGTCCGTATAATATTTATAATCAGTTGGGTATCTGCCGGCAGGTACTCCTTATAAACTTTACCTTGGAGCTTGAAAGAGGTTTCGTTGATTTCACTCCATTGAGCAGGCGAAGTTATTTCTAACTGAGGAGGAGTGGAGTCTAGGAAGGAAAGGAGTTTATTTACCGTATCTTCAGAATTAAGCTCATCCAGATGACTTTTGGGTATGGTTTCAGTTTTATCAACATTCCATACCCATCGATATTTTGTGGGATCAGAATAATTAGTGAATATATCATACCCTTTTTGGCTATCTATGGGAACGATTGTATCACCGGAGTTTATAGAATCATTTGGATAGTAATATCTGAAGAAAAACCAATTCAAGAAATCGTTAATTTTTCCAAATAAAACATAATTTTTGGTGCTTGACGATCGTGTCGGATCATTTAAGTTAGCAAGAAACTGGCTACCAATCGCCATATCCTTAACTGCTTCCCCATTCGGATTTATGCCAGCAGTATTTTTTAATAATTGGACAAGGGTATTATTCGCCTCTAACTTAATATAAAAATCTGCATGATCTACACCTGGTAATTCCCAGATAACTTTATTAAGATCACATACTGTTTTTTCTTTTATATTTGCCAAGGGAGTTCCACAATGAGGAGTACCTATTGTTATTATTTTGTCTATATTCAAATAACCATTGCCATATTTAGGATTTGTACTGTATTCCCTTGCTGCCAAACCACCCATTGAGTGACAGACAAGCTCAACTTTTAAAGAAGATCCTTTGAATTTATATATATCCAACAAATTATCTACTTTGTCTTTAACTTTATCTGCCCAACCTGCCCTACTATCACCATAAGTATCTATAGAGCCATTAGGGTCATTAAAATTTATTGTTTCTAGGAAACCGAGCGTGCCGTTATATTTAGTAAGGTATTGATTTAGTTGGGATTTAATATAATTCCAATCATTAGGATTACCTGGGCCAAATCCGTGTAAAAACAAAATGGGAGCTGGTTTATAGGCATTGCTATCTTTCCAGTCTTCGAGAATTGCTCCGAAAACAATGGAGTTTATAATGCATATAAATAACAGAATCAATAAAACTAATTTTATTGGAGAATTGAATTTCATCTTTTCTATTTTATGGATTATCCTTTGTTCATATATCTATTTTCTATTCTTTTCTATAAATGTTTCTTTTAGAAAATTCCTGAAAGTTGGAGATTCATCTAAAACAGTGCGTAATCTATTCGCCAAGTTAATATCTTGTTTTTCTAACAGTAGACATTGCGTTTCGTACGACTTATTTTCTCCCTGTAATAAATACGCCAATCCTAACATATAATGAATCTTAGGAAAATCCCTGCTAGAGTCGATAGCCATTTTTAGATAACTACTGGCTTTATCATTTAACTCCAAGCCCATTATTCTCAAAATAGCCATAAAATAAAAAGCATTATAATCTTGGTGGTCTCCTTTTATTTTTTTCTCAAAATATTGAATGCCTTCATTCAATTTTGAGTGAAAACCTCCGAAAGAAATAGCTCCTACTGCCATGAGCGAATCAAAAATTTTCTGATTCGTAAGCAAAAAAACCTCGAAATGATGGGTGGCATTTTCATATTGATTATCATTGAGCAATTGTATACCTTTCTCAAGATTTCTATCTTCTTTTATCGTTATTGAGATTTGTTTATTACCCCCTATTCCTCGTGCAGATAAAAGATAGCCAACACTTATAAAAATCAGAAATATGAAAAATACCAGTAGCGACTTTCTAATAATTCCTTTAGTTATCATTGTCCCTCCGCGTCAAATAAATAATCTGCTAACCCTGTATTAATCTGAATATTCCTAAAATCAAAAGTCATAATTAGGTTGCCTTCGGTAAGGTATAAAGTTTTTACTTGTGTTTTAGGTACCCAGGCGCCATTAGGCATATTCTGAGTATCAGTTACCTCAATTGACTGTTTCAGTTTCTCTTCGTTATTTTCTTTCAGATAAGTGTAAGATTTAGTCTTAAGCCCCTTAAAGTAATCGATTTGAAGACCCAATTTTGAGTAGATCTTACTCTCATTTTTCGGAATTACCTCTAGCATTACCAGTCCGTTAGCAAGGTCGGTTGATGTATCTACCCTTGTTATTGTATGGGCATCTATAAAATCTTGCAGGTGATAAATCTCGTCCATTTGGTTAAGTTGTTCTAAAGTTAAGTTTAGGTCAGTTAAGATATTACGGTGCGATTTAGCATTATTTATCGGGTCTATTAAATAAGTATCTGGGCCAAGCGTTATCTGGATTTCTGTCTTTGCAGAATCAGCCCTATCCGAAGATGGGAAAGTATCGGTTCTTTGTTTATCGGGTTTTTTGAAATAATGACGAGTATATAGAGTTTCTCCAAAATTCTCACTATTGAATTTAGAAGTCATAGTGACATTCATAGTTTTGTCATTTACTATCGCATAATTATCCTCCACCTTCTGCAGCATTTCCTCAACTGTAGGATTAATGATTTTGTAGGTGATGGTTTGAGAAGCATTTAAGCCCTTATTGTCCCTGACTTCACAGGTGAGGGTAACTGGGCCGGTATCTGAAACAGTGGTTTGCCAGATATAGGTATTGGCAGATGACCAGGCCTGTTTTACCACGCCGCCGATTGAAAACTGGTATTCTAATGGGTCGTTGTCAGGGTCAGAAGCATTAACCTGGATATTTATTTTAGCTCCGGAGAGAATATTCTCTTGGTCAGCAGGAGTGATGGAATTAATCTGCGGCGGCCTATTATCAGGAACAATAGTAAAAGTGCCTTTCTTTACCCAGCCATTGTAAGCGCCCCTGGTATCTCTTACATAAAGGTAAGCATTTTTTACGCCCGCGAAACTGTTTGTAAAAGTTATTGACCACCTGATGATTAAAATTGTGCCGACTTTTGAAACGGTGGTCCTAGAGCAGTCTAATTTGGCATAAGAATTCTCGATAGTATTGCTTGAGCGAGGGGTAAAACCACCCAACCAGGCAGTATTGGAATCGTTACGAAGATAAAGCTTATTAGTGATTTGGTTGTAATAGCCAACGAAACATTTTGAAGGGTTAGCCGAGGTATTTATCAGGAAATAAACGTATTGTATATCTTTACAGCCATTGGCATCGCTATATGCCGTAGCAAAAATTTGATTGGTTTGGGCTGTGAACGTTCCTGAAACAGGGCTAATTGTTACAACTTTAGGCGGTTGATTAGTAGTCCCCGGAGGAATTTTTATAAGAAAATAAGCAAGCGCAGGCGGGCTAAATAGCAGGCAAAAGAATAAGGCCAAACCCACAAATTTTGTTATTGTTATGGAGTCGGCCTTTGATTTGGGCATAAAACTGAACCTTTCTTTAGAGTGAATTATATCTCAAATAATAGGTTACTGCAAGTATTTGCTCCTATGGGTTTTTCTATTTGAGATTCTATACTGCTACCGGCAGTTCGATAATGAAGCGGGTGCCGACTTTGTAATGGGACTCAAAGGATATTTTACCTTTGTGGTGGTCGGTGAGGATGCGGCGGATGACATAGAGCCCAAGGCCCGTGCCCTTGCGCGAGGTGGCTTTGGTGGTAAAGAATGGGGTAAAGATTTTTTCTGTATTCTCTTCCTTTACTCCTATCCCGTTATCTTCAAGGGTGATTTCTATTGCCTTGTCTTTGGCCTGTGCTGAGACAGTAATCATGCCGCGGTAACCTTCTTCTTTTAAGGTGTTGCGGCGCTCAACAATGGCGTCATAGGCGTTATCAATAAAATTAAAAAATGCCTCTTGAAGCTGGACCATATTGCCTTTAATCTTAGGTATATCCTCGGAAAAATTGCGGATAAAATCTATTTCCGAGAGTTTGACTTTAAACAGCACCATCTCAAGAGTATTGTCCAGAAGCTTATTTAAATCTATTGCTTCAAGGGCAATATCGTCATCGCGGGAATATTTAAGCAGGCCCCGCACAACCTCTCCTCCCTGCATTACATTGACCTGTATCCTTTCAAGGGCGCGGGATATACTGGTAACCATCTCTTTTATTTCAGGGGTGCATTTGGAAGTATCTGTTATTTTTATTGTGTCGATAGTGTCTCCGGCAATAAGGGAAAGCGCGTAGAAGCGGTTGTTAATCTGGTGCGATAGGCCGTCTGCCATAGTTCCTATGGTAGCCATTTTTTCGGCATGAGCAATCTGCTCTTGCATCTGTTTTGCTTCTTCATAGAACTGCGCGTTTTCAATGGCAAGCGCTGCCTGGCTGGCAAGCACCTGGAATACGTCAAGGTCTTCAGGTGTATAAATCTGTCCGGATACTTTCTCGCCCAGCACAAAGAAACCGACGAATCTATCCTCAAGGAAACTGGGGATGAGTACGGATGCAGTGAGCTTACGCATATTTTCCTCAAGGTACGCATAGGTAGAGTCATTACTCTCTTCTGCTTTACGTTTTATCTCGTCATAGATTAACGGTTCGCGCATAACCATAAGCCAGGCAATCAAAGGATTATCTGTGGAGACCCTTGGAATTGAGATACGGCCTTTATCCCTGCTTATCTGTAGGGAGAAATCATTTGTGTGCTCGTCAAAGAGATATACCGCGACATAGGAGATTTTTACGCTGTGGGTAATAATATGGGCAACCATATCAAGGAGTCTCCGCAGGTCGCGAATCCTGGTCATTCCCACAGACGCCTCTTTAAGGGTTTTCTGGTATTTCCTCTGCTCACTAAGAAGCTTCTCTTCTGCCCTTTTGTCTATGTAGATGTAGATGAAAGGCCCGACAGTAGCTAAAGCAGCCATCAGCAGGAGGGGTGACATCCACCAGCTAGCGCCCCATAGGTGAGTAAGCCAATCCTGGTATTTAAAAGCGATTGCAAAAGGCAGGCCTAAAATTAAGGTATAAACTGCAATAAATATCCCAGCGCGGGTCATAGCAACTCTGATATCCATGAGGCGGTATTTAAGAATAGCATAAGCAATAACTACAGGATATACACCCAGAAGGACATTGGAATATGGATAAATAGGTAAACCAAAGATTATATATAAAAACATACCTTGCGGAGCAAGCCAAGCTATTATTGAACCAATTATCATATATTTGATTTGGTTACGTCGAAAACCTGTAGTTGTAGCAAAGAATCTAAGAATAAGCAAAAAATCATAGAAAACAATTGCAACATAAAGAAGCAAATAGAAAATCAAATATGTTGGGTTTTTGTTTAAATCGAGATTGAAGAAATAAAATTGATTAAAGGAGTAAGTAACATTAATAAAATTCTTATAGAAAAAACTAAGAAGAATAAATAGAATCGCTAATAAATAAATCAGTATTAGTAAACTTCTTCTATGGTTTTTGACTAATCTAAAAATAAAGTGTGAATAAAATGCAGGTGTTAAAATTATTCCTATATGTGCAATTTTTATCCAAAATAAAGCTGTTTCTTCTGATAAAGAAGTTGAAAATTTATATGCCCCAAGGCACCAAATAGCCGGAAATATAAATGATAAACCTACAAATTTCGATATATCTTTTTCCTTGCCCTTTAAAAATATAAACGAGCCGACAGAAAAAGCTAATACAAATGAAATAATACAAGTAATTGTGAATGGATTCATGTGCATTTTAGTCTAAATTTAGAGCATGCATTTTCTTTTTGTTACTGTTCCATTTAATATTATATCGGAAAGGGCGAGTGCTGAGAGTGCCGCTCCAGCCACGCTATTACCAGGAAAAGTTTTAGCACCGACTAAAAATAAATTCTTTAAGAACGTCCTATGTTTTAGCCTATTTAATAATGTTTGTTGTGGCGTATGCGCAAGGTCATAAATTGCGCCTTCTGTTGCATTAAGCCAGTTTTCAAAAGAAAGTGGCGTAAGAACATTAACAAATTTCACTTCTCTAATCGAAAAATATTTCTTAAGCTCTGTTACAGCCAATGTTCCGATTTTGTCTTTAATATCAGTGTACTCTTTTTCTCTATGCTTTTCTTTAAAGTTAATCCACAAAGTATAATTTGTCGGGCAAATAGCTACATTAAAGGTGTAAATATTATCTGATGCGCTAGGAATGAAATCTTGTAACTTGCGTATATTTAATACAAAAGATATTTTACTGTTACATTTTTGCGACCTTGATGACAAAAATTTATTTTCAAAATCGATATCACAAGGAAGAACAATACTTCCTGCCGATATATATTCTTTATCTATTTCGGCATCTGCGACTATATGAATTTGTATGGCAGAAACGGACATAGTTAAGCTATTGATATGGCGATTAACTCTGCTTGGTAAAGAATCTTTATTAATTAATTCCAGAAAAGTTTTTTTGCTATCTATGTTAGAAACGAATAATTTGCTATAGTAGCTATTGTGATGATTATCTTCTATGCGATTAATCACGGTTTTATTTTCCAAAATTATCTTTTCTATTTTAACATTATAATTTATGATACCGCCTAATTTTATAAAGTTAGCGGCCAATGCATCACTAATTTTACCAAAACCACTTTTGACAAAATAATTTTTTTCTTTATGATAACTAATTATTGCGGTTGCTAGATATAGTCCTGAAACATGGGATTGATCCAATCCTAAATATGGCCAAATAACTGAAATTATGTTCTTTAAATCTTCGGATTTTAAAAATTCATTTAACATACCATTGAAAGTATAATTTCTATACTTAAAAAGACTTGGAAACATGGCAGGATATAGAAATAATTTAAACAGTGAAGGCGCATAATAACATTGTGAAGTTTCTTTATCCCACATTTTCTCCATTTTATTAAAAAGGTTTTCAATGCCTATTTTCTCATTTGGAAATAAATTCTTAAGTTCATTTTTATATTTGTTCAAATCAGTATAGCAAAAGACAGGCTTTTTATTATCCTTCGGAAAATATATAAAAGCTTTATCTGTCTCTATAGGTTTAAATTGTTCGGTAATATTTAAATAATCAAGAATTCTTCCTAAGAAATGTTCCTTTTCTAGTCCACAAATAGAATGTATTATATCAATCGGATATCCATTTCTATAGTAAGTCGTTACCGCCCCGCCCGGAACAGGATTTTTCTCCAGGATAAGGACTTTCATGCCGTTTTTGGCCAATATGTTTCCGGCGACTAAGCCGCCTATCCCTGCCCCGATTATAATTACGTCGTATTTATCGCTCATATCTTAACCATTATTTAAGAATAATCATTTGCCAGGGCCAATCTTTCTTGAGATACCCTGAAGCTATCCTTGCCGCATTTCTACCTAAAGTAGCCACGCCGGAAATACCGCCCTCTCCCCCTATACCCGAAGTGCACCAATGCCCGGCTAAAATGAGGCCCTCTAAAGATGAAAGTTGCGGCACCAGTTTAGAGCTGATTTGTTCCAGGGTTGACTCCCATCCGTAAATCGCGCCATTATGATTAAGGGTATACCTATAAAAGGTATAGGGGCTCGCCCCTTCCATTACATCAACATGTTCATCTTTTAATCCGGGAATTATCTTCTTTACCTTTTGGAACATTTTGGCGATCAATTCGGTTTTTTGCTGTTTCCAGAAATCTTTTGACTCAAAAGGGGCATTTATTAGCGCCTGTATGGTATTAGAACCAAGTTTAACCGATTCATCATGCAAAGATGGGAAATATACTAAAATATACGGGAGCTCTTTTTCAAGCAGGTTTTTATTTAATGAGGAAAGCAATCCTATTATGTCGTAAGAGCCGATATGCCATATATTACACTCTTCTTTTATTAAGCTACTTAAATCAACGTTTATTCCTATATATAATGCCGCGGCAGAAGAAGAAGCTTTTAAGGATTCAACTACTGAAGATTCTTTTGTATCCTCGTCGGATAGCAGGTTTTTATAGGTTAAGGTAGCATCGGCACCTGAAACAACAATCCGGGAATTCAGGGTTCTTCCATCTTCTAATAGAACGCCGGTGACTTTTTTCTCCTTAGTGACAATTTTTGTGACTTTGGCGGATAAAATAAGCTCTCCTTTGTTTTTTTTAAGTTTATTGACAAGGGTATCAGTAAATGCCTGGATTCCTCCAGCCGGGTAATATCCGGGGTCAAGTATAAATTCTTTAAGGAATATAACGCCGGCTAGAGCTGAAGTTTTGTCAGGCGAGGTCCCCATATTCGCTAAAAGAGCGCTTAAGGTTGCCTTGATTCTATCATCATTAAAATAGCTATTTAAGAGGCTACTAAAGGTCAGATTGGCTATTTCCGTGCGGATAGCCAGGATATTTTCCTTCAGGATTTTTGTAAAGAATTTCTCAATATTCAGTTTTTCTTCAGGAAAGCTTTTCTTGAATTCTTCGATAGTGTCAAAAGGGGATGCCCTTACGTAGGTTACGTTATCAGGCATTATAATTTTGTCGGTAGGGTCGAATTGCTTAAATTTGAGTTGCTTTTTTAGGTCGAGCTCATCCAGGATTACGCTTAATGTCCCTCGCTTAACCGAACCAAGATAATGGACGCTGGTATCAAACCTGTATTTTCCTCTGGAAAAAGAGGTGCAATAACCTCCGGGGGTATGATGTTGCTCTATAATTAAAACATTAAATCCTAATTCAGACAGGTAACAACCGCAGGTTAACCCCCCTATCCCCGCCCCGATTATAATTACGTCGTATTTATCCATATTGGCATTATAGGTTATAAATTATATTTATTATAGTTTATAACTTATTTAATAAATTTCAAAGCTTAATTTAGCGTCCAGGCTATCCGTAATTTTCTTCAATGTCAGTAAAGAAATATTCTCTCTTCCTGATTCAATACGCGATATTACCTGTTGGGAAATTTTTAACCTTTTTGCCAGCTTGTTTTGGGTTAAGCCATTTTGCACGCGCACAGCTTTAATCTTGTCCGCCACTAATTTGCAGAATTCGTTCTCCGGTCTTAACGCAAAATTATTTTTGGGGATAAGCAGGCCTTTAGCCTTGTGTTTTTCCCGCAATTTCTCGTATATGGCCTGCCAGAATTCAATTCTCGGGTCATTCCATGCATTTTTGCGCATTTGCCTCTTTATCGCATTCCAATTATTCACAAAAATAGCGGGTTTTAGATAAACGTTAAAAACCTCTTTCGGGGAATTTTTCCTGGATAACAACAGGGATGCCAAAGATAAAAAATGGGCGTGTTTTGCGTCCTTTAATATTGCCTTGCTCATACGCAAGGAAATATTCCTGTCCCAAAGCCAATCGTTTTTAATATTAGCTTTCTGTAATCTTTTCGACAATTTTATCAACCTCTTTCTTAAAATGACGTTCTATTTCAGGGTAATTTATATCTTTTTTTATTTTTAGTTCCAGCAGGCCTGTTTTTACCTCGAAACGGCTATATGTCCTGAACCACCTGATAATGGATTCGCGTATTAACTGATTGCCGTATCGAAAGGAAAAATCAGACAAGCGCATAAAAATCTGCGACAGGCAGTATAAGTCATAAAAATCCTTTGCTTCCTGCCTGCCGCCTTCTGAAATCTTCCTGCCTATATAGTCAGTCGTTTGATGGGTGCCGGTAGCAGCATAAATTTTCCTCAGATAAATATCCTCTAAAGATAGAATATTAATCCCGTTAACCGATTTAAACGGTTTTATGCAATCCAGGTAGTCCTCAATAAAATCTATCTTTAAGGTATCCTTTCTATCTATAACAAGGGAATAAACCAATATTTTTATCTTTCCTTTACGCGATTCCTCAGATATTAATTTAATTTTTCTATTTAAAGAAGCCGAAAGCGCCGTGATTATCTCTACTATCCTTTTTTTGCTGAAATCCTTTGTAAAGAAATCCAGGTCGAGCGATTCCCTGTGGTTAAAATAAAACAGAGAAAGCGCTGTTCCCCCGCCCAAATAGAAATCGTCAATTCTTCCAGTAAGGGCTTTTAATACCTTATTTTGCGCCTCTATAATTTTAGGTAGCATACCCAATATATACAGCATAAAAGTTGTTTTGTCAAGTATTTTTACAACTTTCCTGCTGTTATTTATAGAGTGTATTTTATATTAAACCTTACGGAATACCGCGGCGGCGTTGTAGCCGGCAAAGCCGCAGGAGAGTTTCATTACGGTGGTAAGCTTTTTATTTTGTTGTTTACGGATAAGGTTTATGTTGTAGCGGCTGTCAAAATCATCGCAGTTTAAAGAAGCGGGGATTATCCCGTTTTGTAGCGCAAGGATCAGGATTATTGACTCAAGGATTGCGCTACCACCCAGGTTATGGCCCACATAGGGTTTAAACGCGGAAACAGGGGTTTTATTGCCGAACATATTCGTAATTGCCTTTGCTTCGTATTGGTCGGTTATTTTGATACCTACACCGTGGGGGTTGATTAAATCTATATCTTGCGCTTTAATTTCACTATTTTTAAGAGCTCCCTCTATTGCTTTCCCGTAAGAATTACTTATCGGGTTAGGTAATATCAGCTTCCAGCCCTCAAGAGAGAATCCACCTCCCGTATATTCAGCATAAATATTGGCTCCTCTTTTTTTGGCATGATTCAACTCTTCAAGAAGAATGGCAGAGTATCCTTCGCCGAAAACTATCCCGTCTGCATTCTTGGAGAAGGGCTTAATCTTTCCGTCTTCAGCGTAAAGATTGCGTTCTTTAAACCATAGGTGTTTAAGCATGCCGGCAGGGTTATCCCCCCCTGCGATAATCGCTACGTCGGTATCTTTAAATTTGATTTGCGTGTAAGCGGCATCCAGGGCAAAAAGCCCGGAGGCACAGGCATTATTGGTAAACAGGGAGTATCCGCGAAAGCCCATTGCCTTTGCTACCAGATATAGGTACATAAAGCTTTGCAGCTCCTGGCCGTAATCGGAAAACTTGCTGAAAAGGTGCTGATAGAAACCAAACTCCGACGGATTTTCCTTAAGCCGGGATTTTTCCTTAAAATAGTTTAATCCTTCTTTGGTGAGAGATTCGCAGAATGGCTCAAAGCCCGGGTGCTCTATTGTCAGGAAAAAGCCTATATTGTTATCATCACGGTTATAATCCAATCCGCTGTCTTTTAACGCTAGTTGAGTAGCGGCTAAAGGGTAAAGAAAATCATTATCTTCTCTTCCCTGCCTGAAGCCGGAGATTTCTTTGAGCACCTCTTTATCTATGCCGAAATTATTTATGTTAAAATCCTTAATCTTATGCATCCAGAAGCTGTCCCACAATTGCTTATCCAGGAAAATCTCTTCTTTATGAAGCCCGGATTTTTCCCCAAGGATAGATTTCCACAAAGCTTCTTTACCAAAACCAATGGCGCATAGCGGCCCCAATCCTGTTATTACAACTCTTCTTTCTTTAGGCATATTTTTTAATCACAAGGGTAGCATTGTTTCCGCCGAATGCAAAGCCATTTTTTAAGGCGATGTTTACCTTTTTCTTTCTGGCAACGTTGGGGACGCAGTCAATATCGCATTCAGGGTCTGCTTCCTCAAAATTTATAGTCGGCGGGATAATATCTTCTTTTACCGACAGGCAGCAGGCAGCCGCTTCGATTACAGAAGCAGCTCCCATCGCATGGCCAAGCGCTGATTTTAAGGCGGTCACCGGGATATCTCTATAGCGCTCCTTAAACACATTTTTTATGGCAAGGCACTCTGTTTTATCGTTAAGAGTGGTCCCTGTGCCGTGGGTGCTGATATAATCCACGTCTTTATAACTTATATTACTTTCCCGCATCCCCTTCTCTATTGCTTTTGCTATACCTTCGGCGCTTGGGGCGGTAGGATGAAAGGCATCGCAGGAGAGACCGTAACCTAATATTTCCGCGTAAATTGGCGCGTTTCTTTTTAAAGCCGAATCCAGGTCTTCAAGTAGCAGGGCTCCTGCCCCTTCACTTAACATCATACCTTTCCTGTTTTTATCAAAGGGCTGGCATTTTTCAGGCGCCATGGCATAAATACGCTGAAACCCCGCAAAGGCAAAATAAGAAAAAGAATCACTGCCCCCGCAGAGAGCAAAATCAAGCTCTCCGTTTTTTATAAGATCGAAGCCATAACCGATAGCATAATTTCCCGCGGCGCAGGCAGTAGGAAAAAGGTAATTCGGTCCCTTAATCTTAAAATGCAGGCCTACGTTGGCGGAGATATTGTTGACCCCGGACTGCATTATTCTTTGCCTGTCCACATCCTTAAGCCCTCCCTTTGCCCAAACCTGCATCAGCTCTTCAAGCGGCTTTTCTCCGTTTGTAGTCCCCATAAAAACTCCGGTTTTTGATTTCGGCAGATTTTTCAGGGGAAGCATCGCGTCAGTTATGGCTAAAGAGGAAGCGGCAATGGCAAATTGCGAAGCCTTGCCCAGGAATTTTATTCTCCTTTTCGGGATAAATTCTTCCGGCTTGAAATTTCTTACCTCTCCTCCCCTATGGCACCTGAAGGCGCTGGTATCAAAACTGGTTACTTCGCTTATCCCGGATTTACCGGAAATGACAGAACGCCAGAATTGCTCCTTGCCGATTCCTACGGACGAAACAACTCCTATACCAGTAACTACTACTCTCCTTTTATCCATTTTTTGGTTTAACCCCGAAAGTTAAACTTGCCTTTGCCACTAGTTTATCCCCGACACGCGCGACGGCGTCAACCACTCCTGCGGTATCCATAACTTTCACGCAAGATACTTCCAGAATAAGTTTATCTCCCGGAAACACTGGCGCCCTGAATTCAGCTTTTACCCTGCCCAGGTAATAAATGGGATGCGCCTCGGCGATTTTGGGCTTACGCACATAATAAAGGATTATTGCAGTTTGGGCCATTGCTTCTACGATAAGCACCCCAGGCATAACGGGATTGCCTGGAAAATGGCCGCGGAAAAAATCTTCATTATGCCTAACATACTTTGCCGCTGTTACTTTATCCTGGTTCTCGACCGCTATTACTTCGTCTATAAGCAGGAATGGGTCGCGGTGCGGAAGGATTGTTTTTATTTTTTCTTTATCCCAGAGCATACTCGTTACTCCTTTTTGGCGTTTTTAAAATAATCAATTATTTGTTTCAAATTCCTGATTTTGGGGATATCTTTCTCCGGAACGATAATCTTATACTTTTTTTCAAAAGCAGCCACAATCTCAATTGCCTTAAGTGAATCTACTCCAAGCTCTGTAAAGAAATCCGCCTCGGGAGTAAGCTTTTCAACCGGCACCTCGGTAATCTCTGAAACCATCTGCGTTAGTTCTAAATCAATATTCTCGTTCGCCATTTTTTTCTCCCTTAGCTGTGGGTATGCCGGGATATGACGGCAGAGGCGTTATTGCCTCCCGGCCCAAAATTATTGATTAAAATATTATCGACTTTACACTTGCGCGCGCCTGTAGTGACATAATCAAGGTCGCAGTCATCATCTTTTTCTTTGTAATTTATGGTCGGAGGTATAAAACCCTGCTCAATGCTCCCTAACGAAGAGATAATCTGGAATATCCCGGAGGCGCTAAAACTTTCTCCGATCATGGACTTGATGGCGCTGACCGGTATTTTTAAGGCAGCGCTGTTAAACACTTCTTTTATTGCCATAGTCTCCAGTTTATCCTGTATGACTACGGAATTAGCCGCCGCGTTTATATAACTTATTTTTTCTTTATCTATACCGGAGTTATTTAAGACGGAAGAAATGCAATTTTTCAGGCCCTCTGCTTCAGGAGAATATTTTCCGCTACGGTAAGCGTCAAAGCAGCTTTTTGTGCTTTTTATGCTCGCGTAAATCTTTGCCCCTCTTTTTAAGGCGTCGTCTTCGTTTTCAATCAGGATAACGCCGGCGCCTTCTCCTAAAATAATCCCGTTCCTGCGCTTGTCAAACGGGCAGCATATTTCTTCTCCTTTTATTCCGGCAAGGAATTCAATTTTATGGAATCCGGCAAAACTCTGAAAAGACAATCCCTCAAGCCCGGCGAGCAGTATCGCCTTTGCCTTACCCCACTTTATAAAGTCAACGGCGTATTTTAAGGCATCTAAGCTTGCGGTAAATCCGGTAGATATAGTGGTGTTAAAACCTTTAATCTTAAACCAGATGGAGACCTGGCTTGAAGGCGCGTTCATTGTGGTGGCGGGAAATATAGCCGGGTTTACGAATTGAGGGCCGTCCTGTTCCGCCTCTTTACTGAATTCCGCTATATTCCACATTGCCGATAAAGTCGTTGCCGTAACTACACCTATATCATCAGTATTACCTTCATTAATGTTGAGATTTGCGTCATCAAGGCAGAGTTTTACCGCGGAGCATAGGAACCTGGTGCTGCGGTCAAGGTTACGTAGCCCCTTGGGCCCCAGAAATTTTTCCGCTTCAAAATCAGGCACTTCCCCGGCAAGGTGCGCTTTAAAAAGCACCGGGTCAAATACGGTAATCGGCCTTATTCCTGAGCGGCCTTCTTTTAAGGCCTGCCAGAACTCTTCTTTGCCTATCCCGATAGGCGATACTACCCCTATGCCGGTTATAACCGCTTTATTACTAGCAGAATTATCCACTTTGTATTGATAACCCTCCGTCGATAACTAATGTTTGTCCTGTGATATAATTTGCCGCGTCACTTATCAGGAATTTTACTGCTTTCGCCACTTCTTCAGGCCTGCCGAATCTTCTTAAGGGTATATGTTTCATCAGCCCATCTTTCAGTGGTTCTTTGAGTCCGCTTACCATATCGGTTTCAATGAAACCAGGGGCAACAGCATTTACCCTTATCCCGTATTTAGCTACTTCCCTTGCCAGGGATCTGGTAAAGCCGATTATCCCTGCTTTTGACGCGGCATAATTGGTTTGCCTGGCAACCCCTGTTATCCCGCTTATCGAAGATATATTCACGATTATGCCGCTGTTTTGTTTTATCATGCCGGTTATTACCGCGCGGGTAAGGTTAAAAACACCTCCGAGGTTAGTGTCTATCACTTTCTGCCAGTCATTTTTTTCCATAAATGCCAGCGCCTTATCGTTGATTATCCCGGCATTATTTATTACGATATCAAGCCCGCCGAAAGTTTTCTTTGTTTCTTCAACCCAGGCCGTAACGGCGTCAAAATCGCTGATATCTACGCGTGATGCCTTGGTTTTTATTCCTAACCGCGTAATCTCGGCTAAAAGTTTATCCGCCTCTTCTTTATTATTCAGGTAGCTAAAGGCAATATTCAGGCCTTGGCGGGCTAACTCCAATGCAATCTGCCTGCCTATGCCCCTGCTTGCCCCGCTTACAATCGCTATTTTATTTTTTAAGTCCATCGGTATCTATATTCCTCCTGACTGCTTCCAGAAAATCATGGGTATCAAAGGGTTTTAATATGTATTCGGCGACTTTAAGGTCAAGCGCGTTTTTATAACTTTGCTCGTCGGCGTAGCCGGTAATCAGTATTTCTTTTACCGGCGGCTTACCGGAGTCTTTGAGCGCCTGGCGTATCTTTTTAATCGTCTCTATGCCGTCTAAATGTGGCATCCTGATATCGCATACTATCAAATCCAGCTCTGTGGTTCTTGATTTTTCCGCCGCGTCCTCCCCATCGGCGGCAACCATGGCATTGTAGCCCTCTTTTTGCAAAAGCTTATGCAGCGTCTTGGTTATCAGTCCCTCATCGTCGATTATTAAAATATTCTTTCCCATTCTAACTCTCCTTCTTCGGCAGGGATACCGTAAAGACCGAGCCCCTTCCTTCTTCTGAATGAACGGTAATCGTCCCTTTATGCTTATTTATTATTGTTTGACAAATAGACAGCCCTAACCCGGTTCCTTTTCCCACTTCTTTTGTGGTAAAGAAAGGGTCGAATATTTTCGGCATTGTCGCTTTCGGTATGCCCATTCCTTCATCTTTAACCGACATATGGATCCACTTGCCGTTTTTTGAAAGCGATATGCAGACCTCTCCGGTTTTTTTAACTGCCCTGATCGCGTCGCGGGCGTTTAAAACCATATTTGTAAGCACCTGTTCCAGTTCATGTTGATTGCCGTTGACCAGATAATCGTCTTTTTTGGCGTCGATAATTATGCCGACGTTTTCCTGGTGGAGTTGATAGCCCAGGAACGCTTCCGCATCCTTGATTACATCCAGCAGGTTTACTTCTGAAAAAGGAGTGTCTTCAAGGGGTTTCTTGGCATAAGCCATGAGTTTCTGGACGATGGTGCGGCAACGCTTGGTGGCTTCTTCGATAAGCCCCAGAGATTCTTTTGAATCCGCGTCCAGGTTAGTCCTTTCGTCGATAAGCATCTGGACGTTAGTGAGAATCGCAGTCAGAGGGTTATTGATTTCATGCGCGACTCCTCCTGCCAGGGTACCTACGGTAGCAAGTTTCTCCGCATGGGTGAGTTGTTTTTGCACGTCAACTAATTCTTTAGTACGTTGCCTTACCTGCTCTTCTATATTTTCATAAAGAAGTGAATTTGAGATGGCAATCGTCGCCTGGTTTTTCAGTGTCCTTAAGAAATGCAGTTCTGCCGCGTCGTAACGTTTAAGGTTTGATTTCCTCGCCAGGTTTATTACGCCAAGAAGTTTCTCGTTAAGGATAACAGGTATGATTACGACAGCTCCTGTAAGGTTGAAATATTCTCTTGCCCTGTCTTTTATGGATGAATAAATTGGGTCTATCTCGATAAAATCGCGATGTAGTATCTTATCTCTTTTTGCAAGCCATGACAGGAATTCACTTTCCGTGCTCATTCGCGTGATTTTACTTTGGTTTGTGCTGGCATTAGCCAATATGTACTCTTTCCTCTGTTCGTTATAAATCAGTATATCTATATGTTGAGGGTAAAGCGTATCGTAAATAGTAGATTCAATGCGTTGGATGAGCTGGTTTAGGCCTTTCAGGTGCACGAGGTCTTCGGTAAACTTACGCGCGATTTCATCAAGGTCAGCCTGCCTCCTCTGGAAAAAATGGTCGATCTTTGGTTGTATTTCGCGTAAATACAGCGCCAATATCAGGAAGCCGGCAAGCCAGAATAACGTCTCAAGTAGAGACGAACCTTGTATATACGGATAGGCCCATCGGTAGATAAGAAAAAGCGGTATTATTGCCAGGGAGAATGTAAGCAGCCACATCGTGGTTTTATGGATAACCGTCTCTATATCAAAGGTCCGGTATTTGACGATGGAATAGGCAACTATCAGGATATAAATAAGCATCGAGATATATCCGAATGGATATAAAGGGTAATGTAAGAATTTCGGTACGAAGTCAAGGGATGCGGTAAATGCGATGAGCGTGGCTATGGTTACCACCTGCATCTGCCTTTTTTTTGCCGGAAGAGTTTCTTTTCTGTAGGAAAGATAGAGCTTCCCGAAGCCCGCAAAGAACTGGAAGGCGAAAAACCCCAGGAATAATATCGTCTCCGGACGGTAAACAGGGTAATATCCCCAGAAATATCTTGTCGCGGTATAGGGCAGAATGAATTTATCCGTGGTCACGGCCAGAAAATAAAACAGGAAAGATATGCCGTAATTTAAGAGGACTAGCGCCTTCTTCTCTTCAAATTCCTGCGACCAGGCAACCGCGAACAGGTAGACACTGGGCATTATATTCACTACACCGAAGAAGGTAAAATAACGGTACCAGAAAAGAGCGGTTTCCGGAGCACGGCTTGAATAGACCACGGAACTCATAAGAAGCCAGAAGGTGACGCTAAAACACTGCAGGAAGAAAGCTATGTTTATGATTGATTTTCTGTTTTGGGCCAGGACAAAAAGGCCGATAAAAATAATGACCGCGCTTACTGAAAATACCGCAAGCGCGTAAGGGTTGAAATAGTAGCTTGAGATCTGAAGAAGAGGGTTATGCATTAACGGCTTCCTTTATACTTTCTACCATCGCAGTATCTATCTGTTTATGCCCCCAGTAGAAATCCGCGAGGACAAAACCGTGTTTTTCTCCGAGCGACTTTATCTCCTGCATCTTTTCAGGGGTGATATTTCCCCTTCCGAAGCTGAAGTTTTCATAACGTTTTTCAAGGGCAAGTATTATTGATTCGGAAAAACATCCGTAAAGGGCGTTGGTAGCGGGAAGGCCCACGTCAATGGGAAAAAGAATCGACGTAGGAGGTTTGCTTAATCCTCCGGAAAAAATGAAAATATCCTTTCTGTCCGTCGGGGTGTAAGAGATATTTTTCGGGTATCCTACGTCGCAGATTATTGAGCCGGACTTAAACCAATCAACTTTCAGTATTGAAGAAGTGGCGCTTGCCGCTGAAATCACAATATCCGCATCCCTTACAGCTGCTTGGTTGTCGGTAGTCGCCACAATTTTAGCTTTTCTATGGCGGGAAAGCTCTTTGTTCATACGTGTAAGGTTAATCTTGGTCCTGCCGGTTATGGTAAGCTGCCTTACTTTATCCGTAAGGACCCTGGCGCAGGCGCTTCCGATATCGCCGGTCCCGCCTACTACAGCTATTTTTAATCCGGAGATATCTTTCCCCATGAGTTTAGTTGCTTTTAGCACCCCTTCTACTGCCATGGCCGCGGTAAAACTATTTCCTGTCGTCACCGCGACATCCACCTGTTCAGCTATCTCCTGGCCCACTCTTTCTGCCACAATAGAAGTGAATCCACCAAGGGTAACTATCCCCACGCCTTTTTTCTCCGCGAGCTTACAGGCCTTGACTACTTTGGAGAATACGACCCAGATATCTTTTTCTATCATATCTGGGATGAAGGTAGCGATTATAAACGTCCCGTTAACAGAATCTCCGGTTTTAGATTTGAAATCCAGGATGTCGTAAAGTTTAAATGACGGCGTAAGGTGGAAAAGTTGCCCGAGGAATTCTCGGGAAGGAAGTTTTATCCCAGGATTCAACACATGGAAACAGCTTTCCAGGTGATGATAATTATAAAGATGGCCGATAATTCCGAAACCGGCGATTTTTTCCGTATTCCCTTTCCTGTAACTTATGTATTTCAGTGATATGAGTTTTCTTTCTATCGCCTCAAGGATCGCTTCAAAACTCAAAACGATAAGTTTCCTTATATAATTATCGGCGAAATCCTTTATCGCTGGCACCCCGACCCTAAGGTGCACTATCACCGATACTTCTGTGCCTTCCGGATGCGGGCTAAAGCGCCATTCCCCGCTAAATTCTTCCAGGTCACCTTCTTTTAAGCGGAAAGAAATCTTATTTTGATTCAATTCCAGAGTATCCTCTTCTACCCAACTTATCGGCACTTTGTCTACCTGGATGCGCCACTTAGTAACCATTTTATTCCCGCTCTTGTTAAGTACCGTTGCCTCTCTAACAGAGGGTATAAAGGAAGGAAATTCCCAGACCCGGGTTAAGATACGTATTACGCGCCATTTCTCGGCGGGTATTACGCGCGAAACTCTTATCTCTAGTAATTCGTTATCCGGCATCAAGCATTCCTTTTATTGCGTTCCTGACTTTAAACATGCCTTCCTGCAAATATATATCTTCAATGATGTCTTCCATTTCTTTAAGCATGTATATAGGCCTACCTACCTTTACCTTCAAGGGGAAAAGTTTCGGTAATTTTGCCGTTATGGGATAAGCCTCGAAAGTCCCTAAGATTGCCGCGGGCACAATGGGCCTGCCTGTTTTTATGGCTAAAAGCGCTGCCCCCCTCCTGAATTCCAGAAGTTTTCCTTCGTGGCTTACTCCGCCTTCAGGAAAGATACCGACGTTGCGGTTTTTAAGCAGTAATTCCAGGGCTTTATTAGAAGCGCTCCCCCCGGGAAGAGCCTCGCTTACATGCAAAAACCATTTTAGCAAGGGTATCCCGTAAAGCATCCTCATGGCTATGCAATGCACTTTTACGGGAAGCGCCACCATCATTACTAAAGGGTCCAGATAACTATTGTGG